>Ga0101944_10001766_pt1 | contig 41113 bp, 30 predicted proteins | sample DewCreD2012metaG_FD_75245 | JGI IMG/M metagenome (GOLD analysis project Ga0101944, IMG submission 75245) | Hot spring sediment bacterial and archeal communities from British Columbia, Canada, to study Microbial Dark Matter (Phase II) - Dewar... ... | reverse complement strand
ACGGACGCGCAAAAGGGGAACCTGGGTCGAGCGATCAGCCCAAAACAGGGAACAAAGGCCTTGTTTTCAATGGGCCAGCGGCGGGAGTTCAGCTATTTTGGACAGCAGTGCGCCTTGCTTCTCGGGCAACTTGTTGATAGCCAGAGCGTTTACAACCTGACTCTTGGCGACCAGTATCTTACAGCTGCGGGATTGAAGTCCCTCGGCAACGAGGCAATCGTGAACAACTCGAACAGCTTCGACCCGCCCCGGTTCGGCATCGACAAGCCTGCCGGAGTTCGCCCACCAGCCGGAGTGGATTCACTGGTTGCCATCAACCCCGCGAATGCAAGATTCCTTGACTCGCAAGGGCGGCGAGTTGCCCTCTCCTCCACGATCTTCCACGAACTCGCAGAGGCTTACTCGAAAGTCGATCTTGGAAAGCCCTACATCGGTTTCGAGCTTGGAACAGTTCGAAACGGAATGATCGTCACGACGCCCAGCGGATTCCAGCGAGGCGCGCACAACGATGCTGTGCAGCGGGAGCTAAACCTGCGGAATCAACGGCCGAATCTGCAGCTGAGCGGCCGGGCGGGCGACGTCCTTATCCGAGATCCGAAGTAATCGGAGCGCGCCATGAGAATGTTCACAGCGGCCTTGCTCTGTGCAGTATCGATCGCATTTTCGCAGCAGCGGTTCGAGACAGGCGAGCTGAAGGGATTCACCAAGTCGCCTACCGAACACATCATTGAGCGGCTGAGCGAACACCAGATTGTCCGGACTATCGAGGGGACGGTGAAGTCGAAGGACTTGGCCAAGCCCCTCGATGGGGTTCTCGTTGAAATCCGAGGCCCCGGTACCACGGAAAATGTCAGGAGCGCATCGAGCGATCGGAGCGGGCGTTTCAGATTCAGAAAAGTGGCCGACGGAGACTATACCATTAAGCTGACGCTCAACGGCTTCCGTTCTGTGGTCGGGAAGATTTCAGTGCGCTCCTCGGCCAAGGGCGCGAAGCCGCTCCGCGTCGAGTTGCTCACCGGCGTGTGATGCGCGGGCAGTCCCGCGCGGGAACCGAACAAACGGCACTTATGCGCTGGCTGATCGGGTGACACCCAGTCCGAGCGTTTCGATCAAAGCAGGTGGTTGGCGAGCAGCGATTGCGGCTCGACACCTCTAACGTCGCCAAGCACGCATCCGGCAGGCGTGAGAGCAGTACCGGCGGTCGCTGCGGGTCTGGCTGCGGAGGAACCGCCGCCCGCAGTTCGGCGCGGGGCATCGGGCACACGTGATGATGCCGGCGGCTTCGCGGGCGAACTGCTGCCAGATGGCGTCGATCAGCAGCGTGGGGGGGTAACCGACCGCGATTCCGCGGCCGTCCGCAGTTGCCGCCAGGTCGAATGGGGCGCGGGCCAGCCGTTCGGTGATGCGGCGAGCGGCCAAGTCGCGGCTCTTGCCGGAATCCCACAGGTTCGTGGCACGCGGCGCTCGACGCCAAACTATTGCCCGGATTGAACCTCGTCTAGCAGGTTGGGATGACGGTCGAGCAGCATGAAGAGTTTCACCAGCGCGAGCGGCGGTTTGGTTTTGCCGTTTTCGTAACGTGAAAAGGCGTTCGGCCCGCCGCCGAAGATAGCGGCCGCCTGGCGTTGGTCGAGCGCGAGTTTTTTGCGGACGCGCGCAATGAACGCCGGATCGACGATGGAGGCGTTCACCTGCTTGTTGAAGTCCAGCATGGCCGCGCTGACGCGGGCGGACTCTGCGGCGGCGAGCACACTTTCCCCGCAGGCCGGGCAGAACTCGCCGCGCACGGCCGGGATGGTGGTCGTTTCGCCTTTGTAGGTGTACGGAATGTCGCGGATGTCGCGCACCAGTTTCACCCCTCCACAAGTTGGACACTTCATGGTTGTTGCTCCCTTTTCATAACTCCTTGAACGAAACGATCAGCACGTCGTCGATGACCGTGAGCTTCAGGTAGACGTCGCCGGCCGGCGTCTTCGGGCGGTAGACGTCCTGCCAGATGCGGTGATCGACATGCGTGGTCATGCTCTTGTAGAAGTCGCGCGGTGTAAGCGCCGCGATAACGCCGACGATCTCTTCGAAGCCGAAGCCCAGCGCCGCGCCGCCAGCGAGCGCCGAAACCGTGGCGCGGACCTTGCCCGCCCCGACCAGGGTCTTGACGACCGCCAGCTTGCAGTGCGGCGTTCGTTTCTCCATCAGAACTATATTAACCTACTTGGTTACTGTTTGGCAAGTTGGTTAATGTGATGCCGCGTCGCGGTGACCGTCGGCGCATGGAACCCTTCCGGCGCTCGGGGCGGCGGGTGGAGAGATGGCACGCTGACGCCAGCGGGAGCTACCGAAAACAGGTTGATAGGTTGAGAACAGCGGCAGGGACTGTCAACCTGGCCGTCAACTGCCGCAGGCTCCCGGAGCCCTTGCCGCCACTGTGGTTTCGGCGGTCGTCGTCAACCGTTGTCAACCAGTTTCGGGGCGCAGTGGCTGGCGACAGCGTGGGATTGGGCTACCGGCTGGAAATCGGCGCCGGGAGGGACCCCGACGAGCTCGGTTCGGGCGGCGGCGAGGATTCTCTACGACGGGGGCAACGTGGCCTCGCGGACGGACACGCAGTACGACGGGCACGGGCGGGTATGGAAGGTTTCGAACCCATACAACAGCGGCTCGCCGGCGTGGACGGTGAGCGCCTACGACGCGCTCGGCCGGGTGACCTCGGTCACCACGCCGGACAACGCGGCCAGCAGCACCGCCTACGCGGGCAACTACGCCACGGCGACCGATCCGGGGGGCAAGGCGCGGCGGATCTGGACCGACGCATTGGGGCGGGTTTCCCAGGTGGCGGAAGATCCCAGCGGGGCGAACCACCAGACCACCTACAGCTACAGCGTGCTGGACAACCTGACCCAGGTGACGCAGGGGGACCAGACGCGGACGTTCGATTATGATTCGGCGGGGCGGCTGGTGTCGGCCACGAATCCGGAGAGCGGGACGGTGTCTTACACCTATGACGCCAGCGGGAACCTGACCGGACGGACGGACAGCCGGGGAGCCTGTCGGAATAATCACGTTGTCGTTGCTGGGTTCGGGGCGAGAATGAGGGGCGGAGTGGGTGTTCGGACCTGTTCCATTGGTTTGCGGCGCGCCGATCCTTCTAGGGGGCCGGTCCAATCCCTGGAACATCAGTTCCTGGCCGTTGTTTCACACCATTTGCGGCACGCAGCCTCGCCGGAACATCTTCCAAAGGTTGAAGGCCGCGCACGCAAGACTCCATTCCGCTTGCACTTTTTCGATTCCGCGCAAGGAAAATCTTCGGAATCGTTTCTGTTCTTTCGTAATTCCAAAGACCGGCTCCACCATTCCAGCCCGTTTCCGGTACTTCTTCCGTTCCTCCTTGTCCCGCAGCCGCTCCCGCATCGCCTTCGCCCGCGGTCCGCGCGGCGCATTCGCCGCCAGCGGTTCGTCCGCTTGGCGCCGCGGCGCGTCCGGCGGCGCCAGCACGTCAATGCCTCGTTCCGCCTGCGCCGCCACCTGCTCCTCGTTCCAATACCCCGCATCGGCCAGCACTTGGACCGGCCGCGCCCCCAGGTTCTCTTCCACCGCCTCCACCAGCGGCGTCAATTGCTGCCTGTCGTTCCACTGCTGCGTTACCGCGCAGGCCACAATCACCCCCGCCGCCCCATCCACCGCCACCTGCGCATTGTAGCCCTGCACGTAGGCCTTGGTCGCTCCATCCCTCATCAGCCGCGAGTCCGGATCGGTGAGATTCCCCTTCGTCTCCGGATCCGGCGCCGGCCGGGCGCGCTGCCCATCGTCGCGCGCCTTGCCCTTCTGCTCGGCCTTCTCCCGTGCCGCCTGTTCAGCGCGCTGGCGCGCTTCCCGTTCCAACTCCTGCTTGGCCGCGCGAACGCGCGCCAGTTGGCGTTCGGCCGTGGCCAATTCGGCGGGCAGTTCGTCGCCCCGGCGGCCGGCGCCGTAGCGGACGTCTTCCTGCTGGTCCGTAGCCTGGGCTTCGGCCAGCAACTTCTCCACGAGGGCCACCAGTTCCTGCTCCTTTTCCCTCAGCCGCTCATAGGAGCGCGTGCGCTGGCGGCTGGCGTTGGCGGCGATCTTGGTGCCGTCGAGCGCGATCGTGCCGAGTTGGATGAGCCCGACTTTCTGGCACAACCGCAGGGTCTGGAGGAAGAGCTGGCCGAGGGCGGCGAGGTGGGTCTGGCGGAAGGCGGCGATGGTGTCGTGGTCGGGGTGCTGGTCGGCAGCGAGGTAGCGGAAGGCCAGATCCGTGTAGGTGGCCTTTTCGATCTGGCGAGAACTGCGCATGCCGACGGCGTAGCCATAAACGAGCAGCCGGACCAGCAGCAAAGGATGATATGCGGGTTGGCCGCGGCCATCGGCACGCTGGTAGGTCGATTCGATGGCCCTCAGGTCGAGTTCGCTGGTGACAGCGGCAACGAAGCGGGCCAGATGACCCTCGGGCAGCCACTCCTAAAGAGAAGGGGGGAGAAGGTAGATCTGATTCAGATCATAGGTCCTGAACCTCTTCGCCATGGAACAACAGACGACGGGAGAACAACCTCCGTTGCAGGAATCTTAACGGGAAGAGGCGGTCTTTATTCCGACAGGCTCGTAGGCAGTCCCCCTTGCGCTTGAGGCAGAGTAGGCAGTCCCCAAGTGTGGCGCTACGTCATCCGGCCGTCAATCCAGGGATCATCCGGGCACGGCGGTTCCACGCCGGCGCGGCTCTACTTGCCGAAGTGGTAACCAAAGAGGATGGAACACGACCTGGTCTTCGCTTTCCCCTCATCCTTCGCCCAATCCGTCAACCCCAGGTTGTAGCGCGCCTCAACGGTCACAGGCCCGATGGCGAGGCCACCGCCGAAGATGGCGGCCGCGCCCGCGGACTTGACCTCGCTGCTGATGTCTTCCTCCTGGCCCTGAAATTTGAACTTGGCGCTCGTCTTGAAGGCCACACCCGGCCCAGCTACGACGAACGGCTGCACCCGGCCGTTCTTTGTCAGCGCCGCCCGCACCAGGAGCGGGATCTGGACCACATTTACGTTGATCCGGAAGTTGTCGCTGCCCTTTGCGCCTTCCATCATATACAGGAGCTCGGGCTGAAACGAGATGATCTCATTCAGCCCCACATTCAGAAATGCCCCTGCCGCTCCTCCCGCCTTTATGTCGCAACAGCCCTCTTCTTTGGGCTGGAGACTCAGGGTGGCAAGATTCACTCCCCCCTTGACTCCGCCCGTCACCTTGCTCTGGGCCAAACCTGGACTCGCGAGAACACCCAAGCACAGCATCAGCGCTACCACCACACCCCATGTGCCCTTCATCTGAACATCCTCCTTGGTTTGTAACAGCTATTGTTTGCAGAATATCAGCGTTATTGTTGTATTGCAATGTTTTTGCATATTAATTTATTGTCATACTATTTGACTGATGAATTGATGTTATAGTTTATCGCCCGATGTGGTCTTTACGGATTTTCGCGGGAATTTGGGGTGGGGGAAAGCCCGCTCTGTGCAGGGGTGCGTTCGTGCGGGACCGCTGCAAGGGGGACAGCCCGCTCTGCCCACTCGCTGCGCTCGAGGCAGAGTAGGCAGTCCCCCTTGCGCTTGAGGCAGAGGAGGCGGTCGCCGTTGCGGTCGGGGCGTGGCGGCGTCTGGTTCGGGGGTTGCGTGGAGGCACAGGCAGCCAAGGGCCGCTCGCGAGCGGCCCCTACAGGCGGTTCGTATAAAGTCGGCGGAAAAACGGTAGGCAAGGGGGGACAGTTTGAGCCATGCCGCCCGAGGCGGCACCCGCGGGCATGAAAATGGCGCGGCTGTGCTGCGTGGCGGCATGCTGCTGGATGCCAGGCCGCAGCAGGGATTTTCAAGAGAGCCCGCTCTGTGCAGGCGCTGCGTTCGTGCGGGACCGCTGCAAGGGGGACAGCCCGCTCTGCCCACTCGCTGCGCTCGAGGCAGAGTAGGCAGTCCCCCTTGCGCTTGAGGCAGAGTAGGCAGTCCCCGTTGCGGTCGAGGCGTGGCGGCGTCTGGTTCGGGGGTTGCGTGGGCTTGGGATAATGGAGCCAAGTAAGTAAAAGACAGCGACAAGTAAGGGAAAAACGGTGACAGGCACCATTATCCACGCGCCAGAAGCGCAGCGGCGTCTGGTTCGGGGGTTGCGTGGGCTTGGGATAATGGAGCCAGTCACCGTTTTTCGGGGGGACAGCCCGCTCTGCCCACTCGCTGCGCTCGTGCCAGAGCGGGCAGTCCCCCGGGGTTGCATCCGGGACCGCGGCTGCTTCATCTCATTGTCATGCCCAGTTCCGCATGGGCGACCACAAGGATCACGTCCCCGTTTCCAGGGGAACGTTTTCTCACCATCAGGAGGGCAACAACACCATGCGTATGGCGAAGTCCGATATCCCCAAGAAGATCAACATCCCCGGCGCCGTGGCTCGCCAGGCGACGGAGTTCGGAGACGCGACAGGGTACGGAAAGATGGCGGGCGAGTACTTCTCGCTGGCCGCCGGCACCGACATCGCGCCGCTGCTGAAGGGCCTGGAAGGAGACCTGTGCCAGTCGCCTCACTGGGGGTATCTGATCGAGGGCGCGATCACGGTCACCTACCAGGACGGGTCGAAGGAGCCGGTGAGCGGCGGCGACCTGTTCTACTGGCCTCCGGGCCACAGCGTGGCGGTAACCCGGGATGCGGAAGTCATTCTCTTCAGCCCCCAGCGGGAACACTGCGCCGTCGTGGAGCACCTGCGCCAGCAACTGGGCGGCTGACGCCCGCGGCGCGCCCGATCAGCGGCGCCCGGGGCGGCGGCGGATCGTTTTGTGAATCGCCTTCCATTTCCGCCTTTCGGCGAGGCTGGCCGGGACGTCCCGCGCGGCCTGGCGGCGGAGTTCCGCGCCGAGCTTGCGGAAACTGTTCCAGCGCGACTCGTCGATCTCGCCGCGGGCCAGCGCCTGGGCGACGGCGCAACCGGGTTCGCCTGTGTGCGTGCAGTCCCCGAAGCGGCACTCTGCGGCCAGCGCCGTAATCTCGGAAAAGACTTCGCCGAGCGAGTCGTCGCCGGCCCAAAGCTGCAACTCGCGCAGGCCGGGCGTGTCGATCAGCGCTCCTCCGCCGGGCAGGGGCATCAACATGCGGCTGGTGGTGGCGTGGCGGCCGCGTGAATCGGAGGGGCGCACGGGCCGGGTCGCGAGCCGCCCGCAGCCGAGGAGAGCGTTGGCGATGGTCGACTTCCCCGCCCCGGAGGAGCCCAGGAGAACCACGGTCCGGCCGCGCACCAGTTCCCGCAAGGGGTCCACGCCGCGGGTCGCGCTGAGGAGCACAACCGGGGACGCCGGCGCCAGCCGCGCGACCGACTCGCGGCGCGCGGCGGCGTCCGGGCAGAGGTCAGCTTTGTTCAGGGCAATGGCGGCCGCTGCGCCGCTCTCGCGGCTCAGCACCAGGTAGCGTTCCAGGCGGCGGAGGCTGAAGTCGCCGTCGAGGCCGCAGACGACGAGCGCCAGATCCACGTTGGCGGCGATCACCTGTTCGGCTTGGGCGGCGCCTGGCGCGCGGCGGGAGAACCGCGTCCGCCGCGGCAACACGGCCTCAATCCAGGCCAGTCCGGGGGCCACGAGGCGCGCGGCCACCCAGTCGCCCACGGCGGGCAGGGCGTCCTCCCAGCGCAGGCGGCCGGCCGGCGCCGCCTCGCACTCGCCGCGCTCCCGATACAGCCGGTACTGCTCGTGGGCGGCGAAGGAGACGCGGCCCAATTCCACTTCCGCGGCCTCGTAAGGCCGAAAGATCTCGCGCACGCGGGCGTCCGCTCCCAGTTGTTCCAGAAACATTTCCGTTCGCTCCGAAGAGGCACACTTCAACCTGGCGGCCGCAAGGGTTGACTTGGAGGGCGCAACCCGTGCCCCTAGCGAACGGAGACCGGCATGAATTTGAGTGTAGCAGCCTGAGGCGGGAGGCGGCGGGCGCGCGGGGGAGAGACACTCGCGGGTCGAAGGAAGACGAATGCACGAGCCGGCTCTTGCCGGGGTGAGGCGGAGGCTAAGGAATCTCCGAATTCCCGACGATTCATCCTACGTGCAGCCGAGGCCTCTCTACACTCCGAAGCGCCCGCACAAGCTCCCTCCGCTCATCCTCCACCCCCTGTCCGACGCCAGCGGGCCGGAACGACTGGCCCGGAGCGCCCGGGCGAGCCTGGCGCTGCAAGGCTTGCTGCCGCACGAGGGCGGCGCCGCCGAAGGGGAGTTGATTCTGCAAATGCTGGACGGGCGCTACTGCGAAATCCGGATGTTGTTCTACGTCGGCAAGGACGTGAACCGCTGGGTGGATCAGTGCCTCGAAGTGGCGGACAGGGATGAGGAGCTGCGCCGGGCGGGGTTGCGAAGAGAGAGTTTCGCGCACCTGCTGGTTACCGGCCCTCCCGAGGCGGTTCGCGAGAAGCTGCGCCTGTGGGGCGTGACGGATCATGCCGCCATCTTCCGAAGGGCCATGGCCCTGCACGAGATCTTCGGCGAACTCCCCCAGCGCGAAGCCCTGGCGGCGGGCTTCCTGCGGCGACACCACCGCTTCGCCGACGCCTTGTTCGAGGTCTCGATGGAGGCCGCGGATTATCCTGTGCTGCGCGCCGCGGACTTCAGCTTCGAGCTCTATGCTTCGGGCGAGTACGCCCGCCTCCTGGAGCAGGAATGGGCGCCCGAATAGGGGTGCGCCCGGCCTGGCCGGCGCACAGCGCCGCGAAGGTCCCGGCGCAAGGATCGCTGATATAATCTCGGTGTGAAGCTACCATCTATCTGCCTGGTACGACAGAGATTCCCGGAGCGGGCCCTACGGGACCTCCCGGCCGAGACGCGGGAACAGCTCGAACTGGCGGACCTCGCGTCGCGGGTGAAGCCCGGCGCCAGAATCGCCATTGGGGCGGGCAGCCGGGGCATCACCAAGATCGACGTGATCGTGCGCGCCGTCGTGGACTACTGGAAGGAGCACGGCGCGAGGCCTTTCATCTTTCCCGCCATGGGCACGCACGGGGCGGCGACGGCCGAGGGGCAGGCCCGCGTGCTGGCGCATTACGGGATCGATGAGAGCCGCATGGGCTGCCCCATTGTCAGCTCCCTGGAGGTGGTCAACACCGGCACGACCGCCGAGGGCATCGAGACCTTCATGGACCGGAACGCGTACGAGAGCGACGGGGTCATGATGGTGAACCGCGTCAAGTGGCATACGGACTTCGACGGCAAGTTCGAGAGCGGGCTGTGCAAGATGGCCGCGATCGGGCTTGGGAAGTTCGCCGGCGCCCGGCAGTATCACGCTTTCGGCCACCGGCTGGGGCTCGAGAAAGTCATCGTGAGCGTGTACCGCCAGGTCGCCAGGTCGGGGAAGCTGCTGGGGGGACTGGCGATTCTGGAGGACGCCTATCACCAGCCGGCGAAGGTGGCCGCGGTGCGGGCAGAGGAACTGGAAGCGCGGGAGGAAGAACTGCTGCGCCTGGTGAAGAGCTGGATGGGACGCGTGCCGGGCGAGAGGATCGACCTGCTGATCGTCGATCAGATGGGAAAGAACATCAGCGGCACGGGCATGGATACGAAGGTGATCAACCGGAGCATGCAGGGCCATGCCAACTGCTACGACACCGCCCCCTGGATTGACCGGGTCTTCGTCCGCGAGATGCACCCGCTGAGTTACGGCAATGCGATCGGCGTGGGGCTGGCGGACGCCGTAACGGACCGGCTGCTGGGCCAGGTGGATTGGGAAGCGACGTACGTGAACTGCCTCACGGCCTGCACCCCCCGCGGCATCAAGACTCCGGTGCATTTTGCCGCCGACCGCGAATGCATCACCCGCATCGGCGCCACCAGCGGGCGGCTGAATCTGGAAGATCTCACCCTGGCCTGGATCTCAAACACGAATGAGCTATCCTGGCTGGCGCTCAGCGAGAACCTGCTGCCGGAGGCGGCCAAGGACCCGCTGGTCGAGGTGCTCGCCACCGGCAAGGAGCTCAGCTTCGACGCGGACGGCAATCTGCCCCGGCTGGAGGATCTCTTCGCCGCCGTGTTGCCGGAAGCGCAAGCCGCGCCGGCGGCGCACTGACGCGCCGCCGTGGCCCGGCGCTTTGCGGGGAGAGAGAGCGCCGCCCGCTGAAACCAAAGGCTCCGCCACCCTTGGGAGCGGCGGAGCCTTGCGTCCAAGCCCGATGGCACGCTGAAAGCCGGCCGGCTTAACGGAGATCAGCCTGCCGCGGCCCCCAACGCCGCCGAAATCCTGGCGAAGACCGCCTGGATGGATGCGGTGAGGCCGGGGATAAACGCGATGGCAGCGATGGCTACCAAGGCTATCAGTAAAGCGTACTCCACGAGGTCCTGGCCCTCTTCTTCGCGCCAGAACCGGTCACGGAAGAACCGTTGAATGCTACGCGACATTTGGGTTCGATCTCCTCTCCCTGGGCGGTAAAAACCGCTGACAGCCCTAGCATCGGGCCAAAGAGGTTCGAATCCAATCCGGCGTAGCGCTGTTTCCGGCGCCCGGTTACACCTGCTGCGGAACTACAAAGGGCCTGCGGTAGTCTCGGGTAAACATCCGGTTAGCTTCCTCATCGCCTGGGCAGCTCATAGTCCTGGCGTCGAACCGCAGCGACCGGCCCAGGCGGTAGCTGATGTTGCCGAGATGCATCAATGTGCAGGAGATGGCGCCCTCTTCGATCGGGCAGGTGAGGTCGGACGGCTTACGGCTGCGCATGGCCTGGATGAAGTTGGCGTAGTGATCTCCGCCCGCCCGCCAGGAGGGACCGGGCTCCTCCTTCGGACCCATGAAGGTGGCGGCTCTCTCATACCAGTCGATCACCATGTAACCTTTTTCGCCGTAGAAGAGGTTACCGACCTTCGAACCGCCTTCGGAATTCGTGTGCCAGTGGCGGACCTCAAAGACCATGAGCTTTTTCTTCCCGCCGGCTTCGAACTCGTAATTGACCATGAGCACGTTGGGCGTCTCCTGGTCGTCATCGAACATCACCTTGCCGCCGGTGGCGCTCACGCGGGTGGGGTAGGTCACTCCCAATCCCCAGCGGCACTTATCCACCTCGTGGATGCCCTGGTTGCCGAAGTCGCCGTTGCCGGTGTCCCAGAACCAGTGCCAGTTGTAATGGAAGCGGTTCCGGGTGAACGGGCGCAGGGGAGCGGGGCCGGTCCAGAGGTCATAGTCGACGCCGGGGGGCACCGGCTCCACGGGGGTCTTGCCGATCGTGTTGCGGGGCTTGAAGCACAGGCCGCGGGCCATGTAGACTTCTCCCAGCAACCCGCCGTGCATCTGCTGCATAGCTTCCCGCAGGGCGGTTGAGGACCGGCTCTGGCTGCCCTGCTGCACGATGCGCTGGTATTTGCCGGCCGCCGCCACAATTTGCCGCGACTCGAAAATGTTGTGCGAACAGGGCTTTTCGACGTAGACATCTTTCCCCGCCTGGCAGGCCCAGATCGTCATGAGCGTGTGCCAGTGGTTGGGCGCGGCGATGGTGACGGCGTCGATGGACTTGTCCTCGAGCAGCTTGCGGACGTCGACGTAGGTCGCCGGGCGGCGCTTGCCAAGCTTCTCCACGTCCTTCACCCGGCTCTCCAGGACATTCTGGTCGATGTCGCAGAGAGCCGCGACCTCGACATTGGGCAGGTTGGCGAAGCCTTTGATGTGATCGCCTCCCCGGCTTCGGATGCCGACCACGCCTACCCGGATCGTGTCGTTGGCGCTGTGAAGCATACTGGGACGAGACGCGGCGGCGGCCGCCGTCGTGCTCATAAGAAAATGCCTGCGATTCATAGCCATACTCCCTCAGCGAAATCATACACCCAACGGCCGGCGACCGCATCTTCCGCGCGGCTTCCGCCCGCCTGGTTTGCACGGCCGGACATTTCCGCCGGATTCCACAAACTTCGACAAAATCTCTTGTAAGAACCGTCTTCAATGGTATTATCGTCATGGAGCGTTTCTGCGGAGCAGGTGGCTGGTCTCCAATGTTGATCCAACACCATTGACACAGGGATCTGGCTCGAATACGCGCTGGTGAGCAGGCTCCGTACCAGGAGAAGCCTAAAAGCGCGCGGCGGATACCTACCCGTTTACAAGAGCGGGTCAATCCCGGGGCTGGCCACGGCCGAGCGGTGCGCTCCTTTTTCCTGCATGAAAGTTCTATTCGTCGGAGACATCTTTGCGTCCGCGGGCCGGCGGGTTCTCGCCGACCAGCTCCCTCAAATCAGCGCGGCGGAGAACATCGATCTGCTCGTCGCCAACGCCGAAAACGCGGCCGGGGGCTTCGGCATCACGCCGCTGGTGGCCGAGGAGCTGTTTTCCTATGGGGCGCACGTGCTCACCACGGGAAATCATGTCTGGGACAAGCGGGAGATCAACGATTATCTGGCTCAGCAACCCAGGCTCCTGCGGCCCGCCAACTACGCGGACGGGACGCCCGGTTCGGGGGTTGCGGTCGTGGAATCGGCGGCCGGGGTTCGGTGCGCCGTGATCAATCTTCAAGGCCGGACGCACATGCCCGCGACCGACTGCCCGTTCCGCAAGGCGGATGAGATTCTCGCCCAGTTGGATCCATCGGTGAAGGTCCGTATCGTGGACTTTCACGCGGAGGCGACCAGCGAGAAGATCGCCATGGGCTGGTACCTTGACGGGCGGGTGACGGCGGTGCTGGGCACGCACACCCACATCGCCACCGCCGACGAGAGGATTCTCCCCCGCGGCACGGCCTACCAGACCGACGTCGGGATGACCGGCGCGTACGATTCGGTGATCGGCGTTCAGAAGGACATCATTCTGAAGCGATTTCTGACGGCGCTCCCGGTCAGGATGGAGGCCGCCAAGCGCGGAGTCGAACTGCACGCGGTTCTGCTGGACGTCGACGAATCGACGGGGATGGCGCGCGCCATCCGGCGCTACGCCGTATCCGCGCCATATTGAACTTCGACCAGGAAAAGACCCCTGGCGGGCAGCGTCGGTCCGGCGCGCCGCGCGCAGCCGGGCTGGAGCAAGGCCCCGATCTCCGGCGCCCCAACGTTTCCCTTCCCGGCTTCGACCAGCACCCCGGCGATGTTTCGCACCATGTGCTTGAGAAACCCGCTGCCGCGGACGCGGTAGATCAGCCTGTCGCGCTCCACCCAGGCACGGCTGCTGAAAATTGTGCGCACCTTGGAGCCGCCGAGCGCGTCTTTCTCGTCCGACGCGGCGAACGCCGAGAAATCGTGGGTCCCTTCGAGCAGCGGCGCGCATTCCACGATCCGGTCCGCCAGCAGCGGATACGGATAGTGGTGCACGTAAAGCCTCTCGAAAGGAGGACAAACCTCTCCCCGGTGGATTCGGTACTCGTAGGTTTTGCACACCGCATGGTGGCGTGGATGGAAGTCCGGGCGGACCTGCTCCGCTTGCAGAACGCGAATCGCCGGCGGCAGGAGGCGGTTCATAGCCTTCTTCAAGTTGGCCAGCGGGATCGGATTCTCGATCGACGCGGCCGCCACCTGCGCCAGAGCGTGGACTCCGGCATCCGTGCGGCCGGACCCGGCCACGGAGACCGCGGCGCCTTCGATCCCGGACAGCACGGCTTCGACCGCGCCCTGAATCGTGGGAAGACCCGGCTGCACCTGCCAGCCGTGGAACTTGCTGCCGTCGTAAGCCAGCGTGAACTTGATGCGGCGCATGGCGGAAGCGCTAGGCCGGGCGGGAACCCGGCTTGGTCACAGGCAGCCCCTCGCGGCACAGGGGGCAGTCCTCGGGAGGCCAGGCGACGGCCTTCAATGTGGCCAGAGCGGCACGGGTCACGCCGACGGAGGCTGCGCCTCCGCTCCGGTCGATCAGCGATCCCGCCGCCAGAACCTCCGCGCCGGCCGCCCGCAACGCTTGCACCACTTCCCGGGTGCTGCCGCCCGTGGTCACGACGTCTTCAATGACCACCGCCGCCTCGCCGGGGGCGATGGAGAATCCCCGCCGCAGGACCATCTTTGCCTCGGAATCCCGCTCCGTGAAAATAAAGCGCGCGCCCAGGGCGCGGGCCACTTCATGCCCGATCATCAGCCCCCCCAGGGCCGGCGCGGCGACCAACTCGGGCTTTCGATCCCCCAGAAGCGGAAGGACCTTTCCGGCGAGCGTCTTGCCCAACGCCTCAGCGTGCTCGGGGTATTGAAGAACCAGCGCGCATTGCAGGTACTCGGGGCTATGGAGCCCGCTGGTCAGCCGGAAATGTCCCCGGAGATAAGCGCCCAGGCTTTGGAACAGCTTGAGAACAGCGTCGTCTTGCAGCGTCACAAGTGTCTACTATAACATTGGAAAATCAGGGAACAGACAGCACATCCCGCGCGTTTACCTGTTATTGAGGCCCAAACTCATCTTTGCCAGGAATGGAATCTATGAAGCGAATGCAATCCGCTGTGGCGCTCTTTTGCGCTGTTCTCCTTTTGCCGTTGCCCGGACTGGCGCAATCGGCGGCCCCTTTTCAAGGCCAGTCTCTGGCTCCCGCCGGCGGACTCTGGCGGCCGTACCAATGGCGTCAGGAACCGCCGCTTAATTTGTCCAATTCGGGCCGCCTGGACTCGCTGATCCGAGCTGGCCGGATCTACCTTTCCCTGCAAGACGCGATCGCCCTGGCGCTGGAGAATAATCTGGACATCGAACTCCAGCGGTACAGCCTGCGGGCCGCGGATGCCGCCCTTCTGCGTTCCGAAGCGGGCGGCGCGGGTGTCCCCAGCCTGGACCCGGTGGCATCCTTCAATTACAACTTCGGACACCAGACGACTCCGCAGACCAGTTCGTTCGTCACCGGAACGAATTCGCTGGTGAACCGCGTCAAGACAGCGAATTTCTCCATTCAGAAAGGCTTCTTGACCGGCACGACCGCCACCTTCGGGTGGAACAATACGTTCGCGCGCAGCAATTCGGGCCGCAGCGATTTCAACCCCTCAACCAGTTCGAACTTCAACCTGCAAGTCACCCAGCGCCTGCTCCAGGGCTTCGGTCTGGCGGTGAACAACCGGAACATCCGCGTGGCCAAGAACAACCGCAAGGTTTCGGACCTCGCCTTCCGGCAGCAGGTGATCACCACGGTTTCCAACGTCGTCAATTTGTATTGGGATCTTGTGAGCTACAACGAAGACGTCAAGGTCAAGCGCCAGGCCCTCTCGCTCGCCGAAAAACTCCGCAGCGACAATCAGAAGCAGGTCGAAATCGGCACCCTGGCGCCAATCGAGGTGGTCCGGGCCGAAGCCCAGGTGGCTTTGAGCCAGCAGGATCTGACGATCTCGGAGACCCGCCTGTTGCAGCAGGAAACGCTGCTCAAGAACGCCTTGAGCCGCACCGGCGTGGCCAGTCCGCTCGTCGCCGAGGCCAGGATTGTTCCGACGGATCAGATTCGAGTTCCTTCGGTCGAGCCTGTCGAGCCCATCCAGGATCTGATCGGTGACGCCATCCAGAACCGGCCCGATCTGGCGGAAAACCGGATCCAGGTGGAGAACAGCAAGATCGGGCTGGAAGGCGCGAAGTCGGCGCTCAAGCCCTCGCTGGACCTTGTCGGCTCGCTCCAGAACAACGGACTGGCCGGGCAGATCAACTCACTGCCGATCCCGCCCATACCGGGTTCCAGTCTTCCGCCGGCGGAACGTAACCCGAACAGCGTCGATTCGTTCTTCCTCGGCGGATACGGCACAGCCCTTTCGCAATTGTTCGCCAGGAACTTCCCGAACTACGCCATCGGCTTCCAGTTCAACGTGCCGCTGCGGAACAAGTCGGCCCAGGCCGACATGATTCAGAACCAGCTCGCCCTGCGCCAGCAGGAGATCCGCCAGCAGCAGCTCATGAACCAGATCCGGCTTGACGTGACCAACGCGCTGATCGCGGTGCAGCAGGCGCGCGCAACCTATGAGGCGGCCGTAAAGACGCGAATTCTCCAGGAGCAGACGCTGGACGCCGAAGAGAAGAAGTATGCTCTCGGGGCCTCGACCATCTTCTTTGTTGTCCAGGCGCAGCGCGACCTGGCCCAGGCCCGATCTTCGGAAGTCGCCACGCTCAGCAGTTACAGCAAGGCCCGCGTGGCGTTGAATCAGGCCACCGGGCGGGTGCTGTCCGCGTATGGAGTCGAGATCGACGAGGCCAAAGCGGGCCGCGTGGCGCGGGGCCCGGATCCGCTGCCGCCGCCGAATCAGAACTGACCACGGCCGCGATGCGGCGGAACGGGGACGTTGGGCGCGCAAGTCGCCGGGGTCGTTCAGAGCAGACGCTCCCGACTCCAACGGTTTTCGGCAGGCATCCTTGCCCAAACTACTGAAAATAAAAGATCGGATTTCAAAGTCTCGCTGTAGTACCTAGTGTCCTGAGTCAGAAGTAAGCAGAATAACGGAAACTCGCTTGCTATGCTGGGAATCCAACCAGCATGGGCCGACCAACCAAGCCAATCGTGCTGAACGACGAAGAGCGTGCCAAGCTCCAAGAATGGGCGCGACGCCCGAAGACCGCGCAGCGATTGTCGATGCGGGCGCGCATTGTGCTGGGTTGTGCGCACGGAATGGAAAACCGCCAGGTAGCGCGTCAACTGCGCATCACCGATCAGACGGTCTGCAAGTGGCGGGAGCGATTTCGTATCGGTGGCTTGGACGGACTGGCGGATGAACCTCGCCCCGGTGCTCCCCGCAAGATTTCGGATGCGCAGGTGGAAGCGCTGATCACACGCACTCTGGAATCTACGCCTCCCCAGGGGACCCACTGGTCAACCCGAACCATGGCCGAGGCGACCCGGATGTCGCAGTCCGCCATCTCGCGCATCTGGCGGGCGTTCGGTTTGCAGCCGCACCGGGTGGAGACCTTCAAGCTGTCCACCGATCCGTTCTTCGTCGAGAAGGTTCGCGACATCGTGGGTCTGTATCTGAACCCGCCGGAGCGCGCTCTGGTGCTGTGTGTGGACGAGAAAAGCCAAGTCCAAGCGCTCGACCGAACGCGGCCGATCCTGCCGCTGCGGCCCGGCGTGCCCGCCCGGCAAACTCACGATTACATCCGCAACGGGACCACTTCTCTGTTTGCCGCTCTGGATGTGGCCACGGGCAAAGTCATCGGCTCCTGCCATCGCCGGCACCGGCATCAGGAGTTCTTGCGTTTCCTGGAGCGGATCGACGAGGCCGTCCCCGAGCAGCTCGACATTCATCTGGTGATGGACAACTACGGCACGCACAAGATGCCCAAGGTGAAGCGCTGGTTCGCCCGCCGCCCTCGCTATCAGGTGCACTTCACGCCGACCAGCGCCAGTTGGCTGAACCAGGTGGAGCGCTTCTTCGGCCTGCTCACCGACCGACGCAGCCGGCGCGGCACCTTCGCGAGCGTACGGGAACTGGAGTCTGCCATCCGCGACTATCTGGAGCAGCACAACCAGAACCCCAAACCCTTCTCCTGGACCGCGGACGCCGACTCCATCCTCAAAAAGATCGCTCGCTTTTGTTTGCGGACTTCTGACTCAGGACACTAGCAGGCTGCTGAAAAACGCCGAAAGTCGGCGAAGTCCGTAACCCGCATTGGGTCGAATGCAACTCTGGCAGCGTCAAGGGTGTATTTCCGGCCACGCAAGCGTGTGTCTCTGTGGCTCTTTTGGGCCGCTTGCGCCGCCTGCGGGCACACTTCTCCCCTGACTCATCCGGCGCCAACCGGGCTGGCCAGCAGGTTCCGCATGCGAACCAGGTTGTAGGCTGCCGCCGCGAAGGTGAAGATCCAACCCACCTTGTGAATCCCGCGATGTCATACCTGGCGCATCAACGCGATCGTCTTCAGCCATCCGAAGCTCTCTTCGATGCGCTTCCGTTTTCTCTGGCTGATCTGGTATCCGACATGTCTCCTGGTCCGTCCGTCGATGGCGCTGCCGCCCGAACGATTCACGTTTTGCGCCACATGCGGCGTCACCTGCATGTTCCGGCACTCCGCGGCGAAATCCCTGGCGTCGTACGCCTTGTCCGCTGCCACGGTCACGCGATCCGCGCCCGGAATCCGCTCCAGCATCACCAGCGCGGCATCCCGCTCCGCCGTGCCGTTGGCCTGAAACACCTCCGCGTTCACGATCAGTCCGTTCCGGTTCTCCAACAGCAGGTTCCCGTTGCAGCTGAGCCTGGCTTCCTTGCCGTTGCCTTTGCGCGCCAAAAGCGCGTCCGGATCGGTCCTGGACTCATGTGTCTCGTTCGACCGCTTCTCGCCATGAAAGTCGACCGCCGGGTTGCCGGGATCATCCGGCGGCGTCCGCTTTTCACCCTTGCGTTGAACGCTTTTCAAACTCGCCCAAGCCTCGATCAGTGTGCCGTCCACCGTGAAGTGCTCATCACTGGTATGGTTCTTCTCTCGCGCCTGGCGCACCACCTCGGCGAGGAATTCCCGCGCCACATCCCCGTCCAGCAGCCGGTCGCGATTCTTGGTGAACACCGTCGCGTCCCATACCGGCTCATCCAGGTTCAGGCCCACGAACCACAGAAACAATACGCTGTAATCGATCTCCTCCATCAGCGAGCGCTCACTCCAGCCGGCCCCAACACGCCCATTTTCCACCTGGCGGCAGCACGGAGAGCGGCCCCTCTTCCGCCGCCGCAGTGGTTCCCTTTTTCTCCGCCCTTGACAGGGAGGACTGCTTGGCGAAGGAAGGATACCAAGAACGGCACGACGAACGCTCCAACCACGGGGGCTGGCCAGCACCAGCAAAAAATCTGCGATCTCAAATGTTCAAGCAGTTCGGGGTCTTCGGCAGGCACAGAACGCCGAAAAGCACAATCTGAAACAGGATGAGTTCTTGAGAGCTGCGGGGCTCGAGATCAGCGCGATTCAAAAGTCTGGGGCTGGGATGCTCTTGGAATCGGGGATGATGCGGTGGGCAATGATTTCCCCCCGTCCTGCTGCCCCGCCAACAACGATGAAGCGGACCAAAACCTCGAAATACGGAAGCTTATCCCGGGCTCCGAGGGCCTCGACCAGCTTGACGGCAAACGGTTCCGATGTGACTCCCTCTCCACCGGCTTCTGTGCCTTCCATCGAGACACCTTCCACAATCAGTATGTGGCCGTCCCGGCTCAAATTCGGCAGGAACGCCAGAACGCCGTAGGCCTCCTTGGTAGCAGAAGGGGTGCTCTTCGTCAAACCATAAGTCGGCAGCTCACCGGGCTTGGGCGAAACATTCAGAACATAGGGGGTCTGCGTCGCGTCATCCTGCATGATCCTGAAGTTCATCATCGTCTCGAAAAGCTCGACCCAAGGGTTTGACCTGCGGCTGCCCAAGAGAATTGCGTTTTCCGATCTCAGATCCCGAATCGTCACATCTCTTGCATAGCGGATCAGGATCGAGCCACCCAAGTCGCGCGCTACGTCTTGAATCCTGGTGGTCAGGAACAGGTCTCCGAAGCTCGTGTACTGCCTCCCTGCTACCAAGTCGATCCAGCGGGCATGGGCGGGGGCATCGGTCTTCAGTTTTTCCAAGAACGAATGGTTGGCATAAGAGGACAATGGAACGGTGGTTCGAAGAGCGTCTTGGAGCAGGGCGAGGCACGAGTCGGCCGTCACCAGCAGGGTTGGCCGGTCTTCCGAGAAAAGGCTCTGCCATAAATGGCTGACATTCTTAGATGTGTACTTCGCCCCTCGCGCCTGGACTGCGCTGATGGAGCGCCCACCACGAGGAAGAAAAAGGGCCAAGGCAACTGCAAGCAGTACAACTCCTGCAAAAGCAGCAAGAACTGCCCGGCGGCGAATCCACGGGACGGGCCGGTCCTGAATTGCCTTTCGAGGTAGAAAGACCGGCGTATAGCTTCCCTGGGGCAAGGTGATGACGATCGGCTCGTCCTTGCCTGCCGTCGAAAAATACTCGCTCAGCCGCCGACGCAGCTGCGAGACAGTGACGCGAACAATGTTGTCCTCGCTGGTGAGGTAATCGGGATCCCTGTTGAACACCTCATGCCCGATTTGCTGCTCATGCAGGATCTTGCCGCCGACAGCATGGCGGCACAGGTAGACTAGGAGGCCCTGAAGCCTCGAAGACTTGGAGAACTGGGGGCTGCGTGCAATTCGGTCCAGCAGCTCGCTGAGCTGATTGGACGAGAGATTGACCTCATTCGCCTTCTGCATGGCCGCAGCCCTCGCCTGGATTGTACCGCGGCTGGGATGCCCAAACAAGAGGGCACCCACACGGATTGTACCCGCTGCTTGGGAGCCAATCCGAGGCGCGGTTCACGGTGAAGACCGGGGCGAAGAAGATCGTAGCAAAGGACCGCAGCGCGGACGAACGCGCACGGTTTCTCGGGACGGCGGCGAAGCAAGCCGTAGAGCCGAACTGATAGACCGCAGAATGCACTTCCAGCATCTCCTTCAAAAACAAGAACTTGTTCGGTGGCGGCAGGCATCCGTTGCCACGAGTTGTCCATTCTGGCCCCATCCTTTACAGCTAATTAACGGCTAATAGTCCTACCTCTGTGAGACGGATGCCTTTATGATAGTTCGAACAAGGACAACAAGAGATGAAAATTGGCCGGCGTACTTTTATGAAGACTCTGGCGGCGGGGATCGCGCTGCCTCCTTTTTACGACCGCTACCTCCTTCGGGCCGCACCGTTGCGGAAGAAGGTGAAGATCACCGACATGAAGGTAATGGTGGTGCGTGGCGTCAACTTTCAGCACCCAATGGTCAAGCTGGAAACGGATGCCGGGATCACCGGCATCGGGGAATCGTATTGGGGTGCCGGCGTCAAGGAGTTGATGCTGGCGTATTGCCGCCCGGTCGTGCTCGGGCAGGATCCTCTTCAGATCGATGTGCTTTACAACAGGATGATCGCTCAAGGCGCTGGAGCGGGGTCGATCGCGGGGGCAACTGTGACGGCAGTTAGCGGCGTGGAGATTGCGCTTTGGGACCTGGCCGGCAAGCTACTCGGAGTGCCGGTATACGAACTCTTGGGAGGGCGGTTCCGGGAGAGTGTGCGCAGCTATTGGACCGCCGGACCGGGGAGCAGCGATCCCGCCACTATGAAGAAGTTTGTCGAGACACTGAAAGCCCACCCGTTCGGATTCACGGCGCTGAAGGTAGGGTTCCGTCGGCGTCAGGATCCCTACGAACCTGTGGTGGCCCGCAGCCTCTCGCGGCATCTCTCGACGGCTGACCTTGCGGAGAACCAGCGATACTTCATGAACCTCCGTGAGGCGTTGGGCGACGACTATGAGTTCTCGGTCCATTGCCACTGGGAATTTGATTGGCCGGACGCGTTGGCTTTGGCAAGAGCTGTAGCGCCGGCAAAGCCATGGTGGCTGGAGGACCCCATGCCGCCGGACTATTCCGATTCCTGGGTGCGGTTGACGCAAGCCTCGCCGGTTCCCATTCTGATGGGAGAGAACCTGTACACCCGGCACGGATTCAAGCCCTTCATCGTCAGCGGCGGCTGCCATTTGATTCAGATCGATATCCCCAAGGCCGGGGGGCTTCTCGAATCCAAGAAGATCGCGGATTTCGCGGACACTTACTACATGCCGGTTTGCGCCCACAATGTGGCCAGCCCGTTGGGGACGATGGCATCCGCTCACTGCGCCGCCAGCATCCGGAACTTCAAGGCACACGAGAGCGCGGCGATTAGCGAGAACTGGTCTAACATGGTGGTTGCTGATCAGCCGATTTTTCGCGGAGGACGGATCCAACTCTTCGACAAACCGGGGCTGGGGCTCGAATTGAACGAGGATTGGGTGCGTTCGCGGTTGGCGCCCGGCGAGCAGTGGTGGGGATAGACGCAGCCCGGCAAGTGCAGCTAGATCAATAAGATGAACAGGAGACGGTAAGGCTTACACGGACGAAGAGAATGCGTAAACGGATTCCAATAAGAACACTACTGCACAGTGGCTTGTTTCTGTTGAGTACATTCCCGGGGCTTGCTGCCGAAAGCGACACTTCGTTTACCATTCGGGAAGATCCGGAAGTGGTGCACATTTCGACCTCACGTTATGACGTCCAAGTTCCGCGGGAAGGAATCGGAATGAGCGTCACCCGCGATAACACGGCCGTCCTGGACCTTCCACCGGCCTCGACGGCTGCATCCGGGCGATCCCGCATGCCAAGGATGCGGAAGGTAACTAAGAATACTGCTTCGGTCACCCTTGATTATGAAGGCGCCCGCATGGAGTTGCACCCTTCACTTTACTCGATAGAGGTGACCGTCTGGTATTACCAGCCCGGCCCAGCAACCCTCGCTTCGCTCCGCTGGCGCCTCGACCGTGGGGGCCTCTGGTACGGTGGAGGCTTTCAAGGGCTCAACGACGAACACGTTCTGCCGCTGAACAACGCAAGGGTCAGGGTGGACAGTTTTGTAGCTCGGGGATCCACCCAAGGCACACCCGTTTGGTACTCCACCAACGGGGTAGGGGTACATTTAAAGACACCTCAGGATTTTCGATACTCGATCAACCAGGACGTGAAAGGGGAGCCGGACGGACTTTTTTCGATCGAAGTTCCTGGAGTCTCATCTCTGAATTTTGAATTGCTCATCGCTGACAATGCGAGGGAGCTAATCAGCCATCTCTTGAGGGATCTCGGTTGGCCCCGCTCCATTCCTCCCTATGAGTATATGCGCCTTCCGATTTATACGACATGGACTGAATATAAAGGCGATATTACCCAGGAGAAGATACTTGCTTTTGCCGCCTTAATTCAAAACAGCCGGCTGCCATGTGGTGTTATTGAAATCGACATGGGATGGGAAACCAAATGCGGAGACCTCGAGTTTGACCGTACGAAGTTTCCCGATCCAAAAGCAATGATAGATCAGCTCCACGCGAAGGGCCTGCGTGTGACCTTATGGGTATCCAATTTCGTAAACACGGACTCGGAAATGTTCCAGCGCTACCGTGACACAAGCTTTTTCGCGCGCGATCTATCCGGTAATGTCGGCCTCACCGGCTGGTGGGCAGGTTTTGCTGCTGTCTGGGACTACACGAATCCGCGCGCTGCGAGCGAATTCCGCAGCCGCCTGATCCGATTGCAACGGCTCTACGGGGTCGACGGCTTTAAATTTGATTCCGGAGAAGCAAACCTCGTGCCGCGTGACCTCCGGACCTATGTGCAGATTGCCCCGATGGAATATGCCGACTATTTTAACCGTGAGGCGGTTTCCTATTTCCCGTGGCATGAGGCACGGGTGGGCGTGTATTCCCAAGCGACCGGCATTGTTCAGCGCCTTCAGGACAAGCAGAGCTCCTGGAGCAACCGGAACGGGCTGGCCGCGATGATCTCCCAGGTGTTCACTCTATCGCTTCGTGGCTTTTTCCATGTGATGCCGGACATTGTTGGCGGCAACGAGTACGGCAGCAAAGTGGAGAAAGAGCTGTTGATTCGGTGGGCGCAAGCATCCGCGTTGATGCCATTCATCCAGTTTTCCAAAGGACCTTGGCACTTCGACGAGGAAGCGGTGCGTCTGGTGCGGGAGGCGGCTGTGATGCACATTGAGTTTTCGCCGTACATGTACGGTTTGGCGGAACTGGGTCGAGATGCCGGGGAGCCCCCCGTGGCTCCGTTATGGTACCACTATCCCAATGACCCGGAAACGTTTGCCCTGACAGACCAATACATGCTGGGAAAAGAGGTTCTGATTGCTCCAGTGCTAAAACAAGGGGCGCTGTCACGTGATATCTATCTTCCGGCCGGAAAGTGGACGGATTGGCGAAGCAAGAAAACACTGACGGGCGGGGTGTGGCACAGAGATTACCCCGCGCCACTCGACACGTTACCCGTATTTGTAAGAGAAGGTTTCGTTCTGCCACGGCGTTAGATGAAGTGGCCGTTCCTTGTATCTGGTTATAAGAGTTGTTGTTACGACAATATCTATCAAGTGATGTGTTCTCGTTGGGCGGGAGAACACCTTTGTCTGAGACACCGGGCCCGCGGTACGGATTCGGCGGGAAAGTCTCCGTAGGGATGAATGTGCCGGAGCGGCGGCGGAGGGAGTGCCTTTAAGCGATTCCCGGAGACGGGCGCCGCGTGCGACACCGCAGCCAGGATGCGGCTGTTCATAGAAATGCGGCTCTTTCCGTTGGGAGGTGGAGAGTGAATCACATCGGCGTATTTCGAGGTCTGACGACTGTCGCGTGCTGGACCGTCGTGGCGGCATTTCTAGCCGCTTTCCCAGCACCGGGCGCCAGCGGAGTGTTCAATGTTCGGGATTTCGGCGCGCGAGGCGACGGGACAGCACTGGATACTGCCGCAATCAACATGGCGATCGAGGCCTGCTCGGCGGCAGGGGGCGGGCAGGTCCTAATTCCACCAGGCAACTATTTGTCAGGATCTGTGATTCTGAAATCGAACGTCCATCTAAAGTTAGAGGCCGGTTCACGCATCGTGGGGACCAGGGATCTGGCACAATACAAGTACTTCAGCCCGCCGGCAGGGACCTTTGAAGCAAGGAATCCACGCTGGCATAGCGCCCTTGTGCTGATCGAGGGAGCGGAGAACGTCAGCATCAGCGGGCCTGGCGTTGTCGATGGCAACAATGTTCGTGATCCGAAAGGTGAAGAACGCATGCGAGGGCCGCATGCTCTGGTCGCTGGGAACTCCAAGAGAATTTTAATCCGGGACGTTCATTTCATGGATGCCGGGAACTACCACATGTTGATGGAGTGGTGCGACGACATCGAAATCCTGAACGTTACGGCTAGAGGAGCCTGGGATGGCGTTCACTTGCGGTGGACGAAAAACGTGGTAATCGCTAACAGTCAGTTTTACACTGGCGATGACGCCATTGCTGGAAGATACTGGGAAAACGTCTTGATTATGAACTGTGTCTTGAACTCTTCCTGCAACGGGGTGCGCGTAATCGGTCCGGCCCGCCGACTTATCATCCAGGGATGTTTGATTTATGGTCCTGGGCTATATCCGCATATCACATCGGGCCGCAACAACCTCCTGGCGGGGATCTATCTCCAGCCAGGCTCTTGGGATCCTTCTTCCGGCGATTTGGATGACATCTTCCTGTCAGACATTACCATGCGCAACCCAGCTACCCCCTTCCGCCTGATGATGCACAAAGGCAACCAAGGGGGTGAGATCGTTTTCAACCGGATCTCTGCGTCTGGAGTCTACCGGGGCGGGATTTCCCTGGCCAGCGCTGACGCTGCGATTCGACGTGTCGTTCTTCGCGATGTCAACATCGAGTACAGCCGAGACGACAAGTCCTTGAAAGCGGAACACCAGCCTCTGCCGGCCTGGGGCCTTGCCGCCCGGAATCTGAAGGAGTTGTTACTCGAGAATGTGCGGCTTTCCGCCGCCGAACCGCTCGGCCGGCCCGCCGTGATCGCCGACGATGTTGAAACGCTCATTCTCAACAACTTCCGTACGGCTCCCTCGCAGGGGGACGAGGCCACGCTGGCGTTCAACCGGGTTAAGGCGGAGGAGATCCGGGACGCCGCCGGGGCATTGGTCACTCCACGTTGCACAAGTGTCGCTGAGGCAGTTGCTGGAGGAAAAGGCAGAGAGGCTGGAAAACCCTTCAGTGTTCAAGTCAAAGCTGTAAACGGCGGCCAAGCGGGGTTGGGACGAGTAGAACTGCTTTTGGGAACGCAGAGGCATACGCGCTGGCTTTGGTTCGGCCGTGATGAGGCCAAGACGGTGGTCTTCGATGGCTTACGGTTCGTTGGTGCCGCACCGCAAAAGGCTACTTGCGGATCCGCAGAAGCCAAACTCGGTCCTCCTCGGTAGCGCCCGGCGCAGACGCAGGTGTGCCGAATGGAGATCAGGCAGAATTGGTGGGGTGCCCGTGAAGAACGCGTTACAGCAACCAGAGAGCTTCCACGTTTCCGTGGTGTACCTCACAGGCGCGCGTTACGGGGTGAGGACCCTGTGTTTCACCGTAAAGGCGACCGTAAAAACACTTTACCGCTGGGGCGCGCTGCCTTAAACTGGCACACAGTTCTTGTCGAGAAGGGTGAAGCCTTCACGAGGCAGCCTCGCAAAAAAGGAGAAAGCAATGCAGAAGTTTATCGTGTTGACAGTTTTGGCGGTAATCGCAACCACCGGCCTGCTTGCGCAGACGAACGCCGGGACGATCACCGGCACGGTGTTTGATCAGCAAAAAGCGGTGATCTCCGGAGCAAAAATCACCGCAGTGAACGTCAATACAGGGGTGGCCCAGGTCGCCATTGCGACCAGCGTCGGAAGCTACACAATCCCCTCCCTGGTGCCCGGTCTATACAAGGTCACCGCGGAGATGACGGGGTTCTCCTCCGTCAGCCAGATGGTTGAGGTGGCGACATCGAGGACGGTAACGCTGGACCTAACGCTCAGCGTGGGGCAAACGGCTACGGCAGTGACGGTCACCGCGGAGGCGACTCTGCTGCAACAGGCCAATGCGGCCGTCCAATACACCATCTCGCCCAAGCAGATCGACGAACTCCCCATCCCGAATCAGAGCGTCCTGAGGGCCTTGGAGATGATCCCAGGGGTGGTAGGTGAGGCCGGGACCGAACAGACCGCGCCCACCATGGGCGCCACAATGCCTGGAGCCACACTGTCGGTAGGAGGAGGCAGGATGGGTTCCACGCAGTACAAAGCAGACGGAGTGGACAACACCAGCACCTACTACGGCAGCATTGCGCAATCGTTCAGTTCCGACGCGATCCAGGAAGTACAGGTTCAAATGAACAGCTTCAGCGCTGAGTACGGCCGGGTGGGAGCCGGAGTAATCAACATGACCACCAAAAGCGGCACCAACGAATTCCACGGTGTCCTTTCCTCCTACATTCAGAACGATGCCCTCAACGCCGCTCCCTACACCAATACCTGGCGGTTCAAGGGGATCCAGCGATACTGGCGGGGAGCTGGAAACATCGGAGGCCCCGTCGTACTGCCGAAGATTTACAACGGCCGCAACAGGAGCTTCTTCTTCTTCGACTTTGAACCGCTCCGGCAGTCCACCAACACGACTTGGTACGAGAACACGGTCACAGACCAGGAAAAGAACGGAGACTTCAGCGGCATGGTTTACAACCGGCGGGATATGGTTCCCATCACGATTTTCAGGCAGTGGGAATACAATGCGGCCGGCACAGCGCTCACTAACACCCGGCTGGTGATGCCTGCCGGTCAGCCCTATCCGATCTTTCCGGGCAATAAAATCCCCCCCAGCCTGATTTCACCAATTGGGAAAAAACTGATTGACCTGTACCCAAAACCCAACTATGTCAATCCAGATCCTGCATCCACCACGAATTATGTGGCGCCGATGTCGGTAAACAATACCGAGAACCGATACCTCATCAAGTATGATCAGGTACTCAGCAGTTCCAACAGACTTTCGTTCCGCTATTCGACTGCGCCGGCGCACGGAAAGCGATTCTATTTCGGCGGCAAGGACAGTCTTTTGGACATGAACGCGACGGACAATCGAATCGGCACTGGCCTTGCGTTGAACGACACGCACGCCTGGGGTGGCAATAAGGTTAACGAGCTACGTTTGGGTTTCAACCGCGCCAGGAACGAGCGCGTTGCTCCTGAGATCCAGAACTCGAAGAACTGGTTCAAGGAATTCGGGCTGCCATCACGGCTGGAAAAGGGGATGCCGGATTTTAACTTCACAAGCGCAGCCTCCCCGGTCGCCGGCACCGGGACAACCCGAATCGACAACGCTTTCCAGGTCAACAATATCTTCAATTGGATCCGTGGCCGTCACGCAATCAAACTCGGCTTTGAGTTCCAATCGCCGCAGCAGAATTTGATCGACTTAGCGCCGATCCAAGGCAATTGGAGTTTTGCCTCGAGTTACACAAACATCGGCAGCAGCGTGCTGACTCAATACTACACCGCCCTGGGACTGCCTTCGGGCGCCACAACCGGCCGTGGCGCCGCCACGCTTCTGTTAGGCTTTCCGAGCGGCATCAGCATTGCGCCGTCTGTGATTCCCTATCAGTACCGGTGGAAATACTACGCCGGATTTCTCCAAGATGATTTTAAGGTGACGCCACGCCTGACTCTCAATGTCGGGCTGCGTTACCAGGTGGAAGTGCCAAGGAAAGAGAAGCACCACAACCAAGGTAATTTTGTGGACGACTTCGCAACGGACTCGCTCGGTCAGCGCGTTCGCGGTTACGTCCAACTATCAGGATTGGGGAATGGGCCGGAGACCCTGTTTCCCACGCGGTACAACAATCTCGAGCCGCGCTTCGGCTTCGCGTACCGTTTGGAGCGTCTCCGCTGGCTGAAGGTGGTCCGCGGTGGATACGGAATTTCCCATACACCCACCAACGGCTTGTTCAGTTCGGCTTACCCTGACCTGAACCCCAGAAGCGATCAGCTCGCTGCGAACGGCGGTCTCAACGGCGGGCAGGTCCAGATTGACTGGAATCCTCTGGTGCTGCCGCAGCCCTTCGCGCCCTGGCCCAAGAACGGGATCTTCGCTGACCTCAGCCGGATCAACACGCCGGCCTATCTCGATCAGAATACGGTGATCCCCTATGTGCAGCAATGGAACTTCGGTTTCGGATTCGAGTTCCTTCGAGACTACGGCGCCGAAATCATGTACGTAGGAACAAAAGGGACCCAACTATTTGGTTCGGCCAGACAATTTAACACTGTGGATATGAAGAGGTACGCCGAACAGTACACCGCTGGCCTCAATATGAATGACCGGTTCCCGAATCCGGACGGCCTGGTCGATGCCTCCGGAAACGTGATTACCGTTACCCGCACAGCGCTGTTGAGGCAGAATCCCATGTTGGGCGCCATCAGTTCACCGTTGGCGCAGGGCCACAACAGCGTCTATCACAGCGTGCAATCGCAGTTGATCAAGCGCTTCTCGCAAGGTGTGCAGTTCAATGTTAACTATACCTTCAGCAAGAGTATAGACACATCGTCCTGCGAGGGGCAGTTCTGCGGAACCAACCTGGGGGACTGGGGCACTGCCCAGCCGCAGCGGTATGGAGGCGACAGGCGCCTGGAACGGAGTGTTTCCACTTTCGACATTAAGCACAACACTCGCTTTTCGTTCAACGTCGATCTGCCGACGGGGCGGGGCAAGGCGCTCGGAGGGAGTGTGGGTCCCGTGTTGAACCAAATCATCGGCAACTGGAAACTCTCCGGATTGGGCTCCATCCAGAGCGGCCGTCCTTGGACGGCATTCAACGGCTCCAACGCCGCGTTTCCGGACGACGTCGGAACTGTTCGTCCGAACTGGAAGATGGGCGCCACCGGATGCGTGATGAATCCGGACTGGCGGAGCCAGTTGAACAATTTCAACCGCCGCTATGCAAACTACTACTTGGTCGACCAGATGTTTGAGCCCACCAGCCGGTTCCAGGTAGGCAACGTTTCCCGCTACATCGATCAGTGCCGTATGCCCTGGAGAACCACCTTAAATGCGGCGGCGCTGAAGGAGTTTCCCGTGAACGATCGGGTCAAGATTGTGCTCCGTGTCGAGGCCTTCCAGGTCTTGAACAACCCCAATTTCGTTGGCAATGTCAACAGTAACAATGTATTTCAAAATTTGAACTACACGAGTTATGTGACCCCGCCAATCGACCCTGTGCAGAACATCCGTACAACCTATACAGACATGACGCAGAACATCGGACCAACTCGCACGATGCAGATCGGGATGAAAATTTACTTTTGAAACTCTCACCACTTTTCAGTCTGCGGCGGCCCCCAATGGCGGGGGCCGCCGCAGCCTTATCCTGAGCAGGTGGGCCCAAGACGGAACCAGCTATGGAAAATACTCTTAAGGAAATGACCACACGACTTCCCTGGGCAGAAATCGCAAACATACACGCCAAGCGGCAAGAGCAGAAAGCGCGGACCTTCGGCTGAGCGGGCGAAGGGAATCGTGCCACGAGTTAGAATGTGAGATTTAGAGGAGAACTCATGTCAACACGCAGATCATTTCTAGCTGCCTCTGCGGTAACTGCTGCGTTGTCCCGCAGAACAGCGGGCGCAAGCGAGAGAATCCATGTCGCCATCATAGGCAACGGCCACCGCGGGGTTTATGACATGCGCGGTTTCATGGTCCACCCTGACTGCGTGGTCGCCGCCGTTTGCGATGTGTACAAGCCGCGATGTGAGAAGGCCGCCGCCATTGCGGGTGGAGATGTGCAGCAATACGGAGACTACCGACGAATCCTTGATAACAAAGATATTGATGCAGTATTGATCGCCACGCCAGACCACTGGCATGGTCCCATGACCGTTGAAGCATGCCAAGCCGGCAAGGACGTGTACGTGGAGAAGCCGCTTTCGAACAATATCGAGGACGGACTCAAGATGATCGAGGCGGCGCGCCGCCACAACCGCGTCGTGCAGGTTGGACTCCAACAGCGCAGTATCGAGCACTTCAAGTCCTGCGCGAAGATGATCCAGGGCGGCCTGTTGGGGCGCGTGACTCACGCTCATATCGCATTTCCCGGCAGCTACGGAGGGGCCGTGGATGAGCCGGTCGAACCGCCCCCGGGTTTGGACTGGGAGTTGTTTCAAGGACCCGCGCCGAGGCGGCCTTATGTCAAGAGCCGGCAGGAACGTTGGCGGGCGTACTATGACTACGGGGGCGGTCTCGTCACCGACTGGGGCGTCCATTGGACTGACGTCGTGCACTGGTATTTGGGTGACGATATGCCTCGAACGGCCGCCGCTGCCGCGCAGTACGTGCGCTTCCAGCGTCCTGACAGGGACGTGGTGCCGGACGTGTTCAGCATCAGTTGGCAGTATGACAGGTTTGTGATGTCTTTTTGCAACTATTCCGATCCCCCACAAGGGTCGCGGCCTTTGGCCGGGGTTTACTTTTACGGAGATCGCGGCATGTTGACGGTGAACCGCAGCGGCTTCGTCATCAACCCTGTCATCAACCGGAACCGGGAGGGGCAGTGGACTCGAACCTTCGAGCGGCAAGAGTATACTCCGCCAGATGAGCTGGTGCCGCTCAATTTAGAAACCCGGGACCACGTGGCCAATTTCGTGGAGTGCATCAAGACGCGGCAACGGCCGATCGCTGACGTCGAACTAGGATTCCAGTCCACCCTGCCGACCTTAATGGCGTTGCTGGCTATCCGGACTGGCAAGAGCCACACTTGGAATGGAAGACAAGCCATCCCTGTGTAAGAATCAGGCCCAATCCGTCATCGCATTGAGCTGGTGATCTGCGAGGAGTAGTTCGATGAAAATTCTGGTGACAATTTTGCTTGCTTTGGCGGCGCCTCAGTTTCAGCGGGAGCCGTTATTCTTGCTTCACTCCATCGACCGCCAAAACTCTGAATCGATTGCATTGGTGGATATGGACGGCGACGGACTGCTGGACGTGACTAGCGGCGCGTATTGGTATAAGTCCCCGGACTGGACCCGGACGGAGTACCTGGAAACGCGTGTCGCCGGCCAGCCAGTCAGCAATTGCGCCGAGTTGATCATGGATGTCAATCGGGATGGGCTTCCCGACCTGATCGCCGCGAACTGGGGCGCCGCCGGGATTTGGTACTACCAAAATCCGGGAAAGCAAGGAGTTCGATGGACCGCCGTGAAGATCATTGACACAAAGGATTTCGAGGGCATGATTGCCGTCGACGTCGACGGCGATGGTCAACTCGACATCTTGCCTTCGCTGTGGTCGGATCAACCGGTCTACTGGATTCGCGTGTCGGATGGAAAGTTTACAGTTCGTCCGGTTGCCCAGAAAGGGGAAAGGCACGGTGTCGGATTCGAAGACGTGGATGGCGACGGCAAGAGGGACATTTTGAAGCCAGACGGCTGGTTTCGCCAAATTGACATTGCCCGGGACCAGTGGGAGTGGCATCCGGATTGGCACATGGAGGAGGCAAGTATCCCCATCCTGGCCTACGACGTAAACGGTGACGGCAGGATGGACATCATTTACGGCGAGGCGCATCATTATGGTCTGTTCTGGATTGAACAGCGAGTGGTCAGCGGCAGGCGGACCTGGCAGACTCGTGTGATTGACCCGAACTATTCGCAGATCCACGTGGTCGGGCTTGTGGACCTCAATGGCGATGGCAAACCTGAAATTTTCGCTGGCAAGCGATACCGCGCTCACAACGACTTTGATCCCGGCGCCTGGGATCCGATTTCGGTGAACTACTACAGCATTACGCCTGGGGCGGAACCTCGCTTCGAGCGCTTCCCCTTGGCCTATAACGCCATCGCCGGCGTTGGCACGCAATGCGCCTTTGCTGATCTCGACAAGGACGGGGACGTGGACATCGTCTGCGGCGGCAAGACAGGCCAGTACTGGTGGGAGAATCTCCGTGTGAACTCAATTGATTTCCGTAAGCGTGAGACGTTGTTCAAGTCCTATCCACCAAGGCTTTGAAGGGGCCAGGGAAGCGCTGCAAACGGGTGGGGCACGGGCATTTCACAGGCATCTTTGAAGGCTGCGCCGAGTTTACGGTTGGTGACGATTTTCGAAAGGATGAAGATACGTGAGCAGATGAGCAAGACTACGCGGCGTTTAGGCCGACGAGAATTCACCGCGGCTAGTTTTGGCGGCGTGCTGATGCCGAGTACAGCCGCGCCCAGCGGTCCAGGGTCGGCAGGTGATTCCCGGCGGCCGGTCGGTCCGCCCACGCAGAGGGCGCGCTTCTCACGGGTTTTTCCCGGAGTATTCAAGTTAACGTTTGGTACACCGGAGGCGCACACGCCTGTCAAGTTGCGTCGGCGAGGTCCTGCGCTTGGAGGACTGAAGTCGCTTCCGCCCGTTTCCGAGTGTCCAATCGCTGTGGCGGCGGTCCGGGGACGTCAAGTGCGACGGGGCTATGTTGTTACGCTTCCTCTTGGGGCTGGGGAGATTCTTTATGGTCTGGGTTTGCAGTTGATGTCTCTGATGCAGCGGGGAACCAAAAAGACCCTGCGCGTGAATGCAGACCCCCGCCACGACGCCGGAGATTCCCATGCGCCGGTGCCGTTTTATGTCAGCACGCAAGGCTATGGAGTCTTGGTCGACACTGCTCGTTACATCACCTTCTACATGGGAGGACGGACCCGGCGCGGGGAATCCGCTGGAAAGCTGAGCGTGGAAACCACTTCCACCCCAGCGGCCCAGAACTTACCCCAAGCATACTTTCGCAGGCGGTTTGGCGAGAGCAGTGAGGTAATAATCGACGTTCCGCATGCGTCGGGGCTGGACATTTACGTCTTTGCGGGTCCTTCAATGCGCGAGGCGGTACAGCGCTACAACCTTTTCTCCGGAGGCGGTTGCTTGCCCTCGCTTGCCGGTCTGGGAATGTTGTACCACACGGACAGCTCTTTCAACCAGGATCAGGTGCTTGCGATCGCCGCCGACATCCGAGCAAGCGGGATCCCTTGCGACTCGATCGGCTTAGAGCCGGGCTGGCAGTCCCACGGGTATTCCTGCTCCTTTACATGGAGCGACAAGTTTCCGGATCCCGAGCAGATGGCCGCTAAGCTCAGCGTGAATGGGATGGAACTGAATGCCTGGGAGCATTCCTTCACCCATCCGAGTTCCCCTATTCACAAGGTGTTGGAGCCGTACTCGGCCGAGTTCGAAGTATGGAACGGATTGGTTCCCGATTTTGCACTTGCAGAGGCAAGGAAGATCTACAACGACTTCCATGCGAAGGAGCACGCAGCGCGCGGCATCCGGGGCTATAAGCTCGACGAATGCGACAATTCGGATTACACCGGCGGCTGGTCATTCCCCGAATGCAGCGAATTTCCCTCGGGCATGGATGGCGAACAGGCGCATTGTCTCTATGGAGTCCTGTACCAATCCACGATCGAGGATATGTTTGTTCAACAGAACATCCGTACCTACAGTCTGGCGCGTTCATCCGGAGCGCTCGCCGCGCCATATCCTTTTGTCCTCTATAGCGACCTTTATGACCACCGGGTATTCATCCGGGGCGTGGTCAACGCGGGCTTCTCCGGTCTCCTATGGACGCCGGAGGTCCGCGATGCGGCCAGTGAGGAGGATCTGCTTCGCCGGATCCAATCCATGATCTTCTCCCCGTTCGTGCTCGTAAACGCGTGGTACATCAAGCATCCGCCTTGGAAGCAGGTGAGGACGGAGGAGAATAACGCTGGCCGGTTTGCCGCCGGTTGGAGAGAGACCGCGCGCAAGTGCCGTGAACTGTTCGAACTCCGGATGAGATTCATCCCGTACATCTATTCTGCTTTCTTCCGCTATCGTGAGACGGGCTTGCCGCCCTTCCGCGGGCTGGTCATGGACTGGCCGGAGGACCCGCAGTGCTGGAGTATCGACGACCAGTGGATGATGGGAGACTCGATCCTCGTGGCTCCGGTTGTTGCCGGACAAAACAAGAGGAAAGTCTATCTTCCGTCCGGCGTGTGGTACGATTTCTGGACCGGAGAGAAGCGCACAGGCCATCAGTGGGTTGCGGTCGACGTTCCACTGGAAAGGGTGCCCGTTTTTGTGAAAGATGGAACCCTTTTGCCGCTAGCTCAAGCAACACTTCACACTGGGGATCCGCAGGCCCGCGACATTGAAGTGTCCGTTTACGGCGACGGTTCTCAAGGGGCCATGCTGATCGAGGATGATGGCAAGACTTGCAACGTATTCAAGGGCGAATATAACCGAGTCACGCTTCGCTATGATCCCGTTCGAAGAATTGGATTGGTTAACCGCAGTGGAACTTCAAAGGTTCAGGGGTATAACATTCGGGACTGGCGTGAAATTGGAAGCCGCTGAACGAATTAGGGCCGGACGCCCACTCAGGAGGAATCCGGCTTCCAGCGGCCAGTCGGAGTCAATTAGGAGGTTAGGAATGCATCGCACAGTAGCGATTCTCATGGTGGCGGTACTGGCGCCTTGCGCCTTTGGCGCGCAAGCCAGCGTGGAAGAATTCACTCTGGCCGGCCCGGGTTTGAAACTCATTTTTGAGGTTCAGAAGGACCAACTGTCTCTCCGGCAGATGGCAGATGGGGATAACAAACCCCTTCTTTATCGTGACGCGGAGGGACGGATCGCCGGAGCTGCTCAGCTCGGTAACCCGCTGTGTGTCCTGCTGCGGCGGGGAAAGACGGAGACAACGTACGGCATGAGCGACTTCCGAGTCTTGAAGATTACGCATAGCGACCGGAAGTTGGTGGCCTATCTGGAGCACAAGACGCTGCCCCTGTTTTTCAGCATGCAAGTGGAGGTGGAGGGAAATGTGGCTACCTGGCAGGGCCAGGTCTTCTGGAATGGTGAGGATCCGATTGAGGTGGACGTCTTCTATCCGATGCTCTCCAGAGTGCGTTTTGACAATCCGGAGACCGACCGGGCGATCACTGCCCAGACCAGCGGCATCGAACTGAAGACTCTTGGCAAAGTGAACTATGCGAAATCATATCTTGGCAACCTGTCGGCGCCGGTATTCCTTGCGGAAGGCGGGGGACGTGGTTTGGCATTCGTGGACGACAACCGTGCCGACTATGCGCCGGAGCCTGGAGCAACCGCCCAGCGTGGACAGGTGATCGGCAACACCTTTCCAATACGCGCAGGCCGTGTCGTCGGCGGCGATCAGGGCCCGTTTTTGGGCATCCGCTACACGCGCGCGTTCAAGCCGATCAGCGTTTATGGGGGCCAGGCTGAATACGACCGGGCCGAGCCAGCGGCCGGGAAGGGTAATCCTTTGCCCATTATCAAACTCGGCGAAGCAGTGGACATCGGCCCGGTCAAGATGTACGCGTACGAGGGCTCCTGGAAGGTAGGCGCCGCATGGGCGAGGACACAGCGCCGATGGGTCCCCATGCGGCGGACGCCCGCCGAATGGTGGGACAGTGCCACCATCATGACCGAAGGCGGGCTGCCGAGGGATGGGAGCTTCCGCGATCTTGCCAAGCTGTTCGTCTCACGGCAGCGGGTTGCCAGCAGCGACTTCCATTTCGTAGGGGGCTTCTCAGCCTCTGAGGTCCTCGGAATTCAAAGCCAGAGCCGTGGCGACTACTTCTTTGCCTCTCCGCAATTCGGTGGTTTTGACGACATGTCGCTGGGGATGCGCGCAGTGCATGCGGCCGGAGGCCGGATGTTCTTCTACGTGGAGGGGATGATAATGTGGAAACGTTCCCAGGTTGGCCGTGCGGCCGGCAAAGATTGGGCGCTGATGGAACCCGACGGTTCCTACACGGAACATTATAAGGGGTTCTGGCATATGTGTCCCGCAGTGAAGGAGTATCAGGAGTGGTTTGCGAACATGGCGGCCGAAGTGGTCCGCACGACCGGCGTCGACGGCTTCTTCATCGATTCCTCGTTCGCAACCTACAACCACCGCTGCTTCAATCCGGCCCACCGCCACCCCCACCCCGATGTTTGGAATTGGGGATTACGGCAACTCTCCAAGCGGCTTCGGGAGGAACTGGACAAGGTCAACCCGAATACGATCGTGATCTTCGAAGGCTGTGGCGACCTGGGACGTGAATACGCCGACGGTTTTTTGGCACACAGCGCCTTTTGGAGCAACAACACAGCTGACGTTCCTCTGGTCCGGTTCCTGTATCCTGAAATCAACACCTTGGATAGCTGGGGCTACGACAAGACGGTTGCCGCCAGGAATCTGGTGTTTAATGCTGTCAACGGCTACCGTTTGTTCGCGCACGGATCGTTCTTTGACCAGCTAGGCCCGCAGGCAGCTAAAATCAAGGAATACCACCGGCTTTATCCGGAGATCTACAGGAATCCGATCTCGGTCCAGGATGCCGTTTGCCAGAATTGCATGGCGCAATTATTCGATGGTCCTGAGCCGGTCCTGACTGTCGGAAACGCTACGGACAAGGAGATCGATGCGACGCTCGCCCTGCCCGTCCGCAGTGGAGTTCTCTTCGACCGGGTAACGTCCGCCCGTGTGCCAGTTCAACAGGGCAAAGCGGCCTTGAAGTTGGGCCCTTGGGAAGTGCGGGCCTACGCCGTTCGGCCCTGAGAAAGGCAAGGGATGTCCGAATGTGCTGCCGCGCCCGTCGCCTGGCTTCTGACTTGGTCGAATTGAGACCAATGATTTCGCCTGCGAGGTTTGAGAACAGGTGCCTGGCCGAAGTTCAGTTGTGGGATATTGACCCATCATGCCAGGCAAGCCGGGCCGGCGCTATCGAAGACCGGGCTACCACGCCTGGCCGCTCAGCCTGGCCGAGGTGAAGGCCGTTTCCTTAGCAGAGTCCGCGGCAGAAGTGCAGAACTGATGCATCGAGAAAGGAAAGTGCAATGAATAGAAGAGGATTCGCCAAGAGCCTGATTGCCGCGGCGCCTGTAATGCCGGCAGCCGCCGTCCAGCAGTACGAGCAGCGCACCAAAGGGCTCCCGCCCCTAGTAATTAAAGATGTTAAAGTCATCAAGACAAATGGAGGAAGAGGCTATCGCTGGGTATTCCTCAAGATCATAACGAGCGAACCCGGACTCTATGGAATCGGATCCGCGAACAACAACTATCAGGTTGGCGCTGTGATCGCCGCCCTGGAGCAACATCTCGCCCCCTGGCTCCTGGGGAAGAATCCAGACCGCATTGAAGATTTGTGGCAGAGTGCAAATTACCGGACCTACTGGAGGCAAGGCCCGATCAATAATAATGTCCTTGCCGCGATGGATATGGCCTTGTGGGACATCAAGGGCAAGCGGGCGGGGATGCCCATCTATGAACTCCTAGGGGGGAAGGTTCGGGATGCCGTTGCCTGCTATGACCATGCGGGCGGAACCGATATGCCACGGGCCCTGGAAAGCGTGCAGAAGTCCATGGCGAGCGGTTTCCGCCACATACGTGTGCAATACGGCGAAGGCGGTTACGGCGGCGGCGGTTTCTTACGCCCCAAGGAGGGAAACCGCGCAGAGGGCGGCTATACCGGCTGGGCTTTCGACGAAGATCTCTACCTGGACACGATCCCCAAAGTCTTCGACTTCCTGCGAGGGAAGATCGGGTTCGGTGTGAAACTTTGCCACGACGTCCACTCTCACCTTAGTGGCGTGAATGCCGTCGAGTTCAGCCGTCGAATGCAGCCCTATCAAATGCTCTTCCTGGAGGACGTGCTCGCGCCGGAACAGGTTGAATGGTACCGCAATATTCGGCAAGTCTGCTCAACGCCGCAAGCGGTGGGCGAAGTTTTCTCTCACCCCTACGAATATATTCCTCTGGTTGCCAATCGACTCATTGACTTCGTGCGCTGCCGAATCTCCGCCAATGGCGGGTTCACTCCGATGCGAAAAGTACTTGCCTTCTGCGAATATTTCGGGGTGAAGACAGCCTTTCAGGAAGGCGGCGAGAACGATCCAATCAACCAAATGGCCAGCTATCACTTGGACATCTCTACCCCTGCGTTTGGGATCCAAGAGGAGAATCGGTTCTCGGATCTGGTACACGAGATGTTACCCGGCACGGGGGTCATCAAAAATGGATACCTGTATGGCAGTGACAAGCCTGGCATTGGCGTAGACATCAATGAGCAAATCGTCGCCAAGTACCCTTTGGAATTACCGAAAAACGGTGGCGCTTACCAGACAGACCGGGCTATTGACGGGTCCGTTGTCAGACCATAGAGCATGTGTTAGAAGAAAGGTGCTTATGAAGTGGATCACAATTCTTGCACTTGTAAGCCTGATCATGCCCGTTTCTAGGGCGCAAACTAACCAAAACACGCCTGCGCGGGCACCGAAAGGAGAGACTGCATCCGGTCGGTCCGTTCAGCAGGTTCCCATCCCTCATTTGAAACAACAAGGCACAGCCACACAACTGATCGTTGGTGGTAAGCCATTCATTATGCTAGCGGGTGAGTTGCACAACTCCAGTGCATCAAGCCTTGCCTATATGGCGCCTATCTGGCCGAAGCTCAAGGCGCTCAACCTGAATACTGTGCTGGCCACTGTGTCCTGGGAATTGATTGAGCCACAGGAAGGGAAGTACGAATTCGCCCTCGTTGACGGATTGATCGATACGGCCCGCCGGCACGGCTTGAAGCTGGTGTTTCTCTGGTTTGGAAGTTGGAAGAACGGTGTTTCGACCTATGCACCCATGTGGGTCAAGACCGATTTGAAACGCTTCCCGCGCGCCAGGAATAAGGGTGGATTCAACATGGATGTCCTCAGTCCATCCTCTGGAGCGGCGCGCGACGCTGATGCGAGAGCCTTTGCCGCCCTGATGCGCCACATCCGGAGCGTCGACACGGATCGAACGGTCTTGATGATGCAGGTGGAGAACGAAGTGGGCCTGCTGGGTGAGACAAGAGACCGCTCGCCACTGGCGCAGGCGGAGTGGTCCCAGGCCGTTCCGTCCGAGCTGATGAACTATCTCCAGGCCAATAAAGGCAAGCTGATTGAGGAGATGGAAAGAGTCTGGGCCGACGCTGGATACAAGACTTCCGGCACCTGGGCCGAAGTTTTTGGGGACAATCCTTTTGGCGATGAAATTTTCATGGCCTGGCAGTATGCGCGATACATAGGCAGGATAGTTGCGGCTGGCAAGGCCGAGCACCCAATCCCGATGTACGTGAATGCCTGGCTGGTTCAGAACCCTAAGCAATTACCCGGGGGCTACCCAAGTGGTGGGCCAGTCTCGCGAATGATGAACGTCTGGCGGGCGGCGGCTCCTCAAATAGACTTTCTGGCGCCGGATATTTATCTCTCGGACTTCAAAGGAGTCTGCGCCAGCTACAGCCGCTCAGGAAACCTCCTCTTCATCCCCGAGGCCAGTCGTGGACCGATTTCGGCCGCAAACGTGTTTTGGGCGATTGCCCAGCATGATGCTATCGGATTCGCGCCCTTTGGAATCGACAGCGTTGAGGTGAATCACCCACTCCGCAAGAGTTACGAAGTCCTGGCCGAGCTTATGCCGGTAATCACGAAGTACAACGGGACGGGCAAAATGATCGGATTACTTGAGACGAATCAGCCAACAGAGCTCCAGACTCTGGGAGATTACACGTTTCTGGTCGACTACGGATTTGGACGACGCAATGAAGATGCCGAAAAGCAGAAAGGGTACGGCCTTTTAATTGAGATCGGGCCGGGAGAATACCTCGTCGCTGGTTCTGGCGTCAGCTTGAGGCTTGGGGGTGTGCCACCCGACCCGAAAGGGATCGCGCGGATTGGCTGGATAGACGAGGGTCGTTTTGTGGACGGCAAGTGGGTGCCAGGGAGGCGGCTTAACGGTGACGAAAACGCGGGGGGAAATCGCGTGATTCTGAGTCGGGGAGAGGTCGGCATCCAGAGATTCGTACTATACCGACACGACTGAGCCTGGCCTTGGCCACCGCAGTTTTGGGTTCGACGTTCGAGAGAGTGTTAGCCGCGGCGACCCGTTGAAATGTGCAACTCTTGCCTGAGGCCTCATAGCGTCTCGGCACTGTTCTCAAGCGTGGAAGGGAGAAAGATGAATGCCTCCAGCACCGGTATGCGGAAGACTTCAGAGGGGAACTTCCGGAGTGACAGTTCACAGGCCGTTTGAAGAACGACAATCGATCACCTTGCAGACACGATAGGGTCATATCTCCCCACTCCAACGGTTTTCGGCAGGCATCCTTGCCCAATCTGCTGAAAATAAAGGTCGGATTTCAAGGTCTCGCTGTAGTGCCCAGTAGATATGTTTGCTTCACAATCGCCGAGCCCTTCTTTCTACTGGTCCTTGCTCGGTCCTTTGAGAGCCGCCGATGTTCGTTCGCATCAAGTCCACGCCCAACAGCCCGCGCAAGTCCGTCCAGCTCGTCGAGAGCTTCCGCCACGACGGAAAGGCCCGCCAGCGCGTGGTGCGTCACATCGGAATCGCCAACGACGACGATGAGTTGCAGCGGCTACCCGAGCTCGGCGAATACGTCAAGGCCAAGCTCGAAGCCGATGCTCCGCCCGCTTTGTTTCCCGCCGAGGATCTGGCGCAGCCGGCCATCGAGGCCCGCCACACGACGCGGCCCAGGATGAGCAGCCGTTGACGGTCGACCTCAAGAAACTGCGCGAAGAGCAGCGCGTGGTGACCGGCGTTCACGAAGTGCTCGGCGCGATTTATCGGGAGTTTGGCTTCGCCCGGCTGATGGGCGCCCGGCGCAAAGCCGCCGAACGCAACCTGTTCCATACCGTCATGGGACGATTGGCCAACCCGCGGAGCAAGCGCGCGACGGTGTCGGCGCTGGAAGAAGACTTCGGCGTGCATCTGCACCTGCAAAGCGTCTACCGGATGATGGACGCCATCGACGAGAAGGTCGTCGAGAAGGCCAA
>Ga0101944_10001765_pt1 | contig 41137 bp, 40 predicted proteins | sample DewCreD2012metaG_FD_75245 | JGI IMG/M metagenome (GOLD analysis project Ga0101944, IMG submission 75245) | Hot spring sediment bacterial and archeal communities from British Columbia, Canada, to study Microbial Dark Matter (Phase II) - Dewar... ... | reverse complement strand
TGCGTATCAACAATTATAGTCTTGAGCCTTGCCTGTGCTGCGTAAATGCCTGCAGTTAACCCTGCAGGGCCTGCACCTATTATAAGAATATCAGTATATGTTGTTACCGGTTGTATTGTCGATAGTAACTGGTCAAAGCGTTCTTTGGGTAACATGAGTTTGATACCATCAAGAAGCTCAGAGCGTTTTATGCTGCCTGATAAGCGAGTGCCTATCTCCCTGCCGTTTTGGTAAAATAATACTGTGGGTGATGATGTTACACGTAAAGACTCAGCAAGCTTCCGATTTTCCTGCCTGAATATTTTTATGAATGTTATATCATCACCAAAGATTTCACTTAAAGGCTCAAACTTTGCAGCCAATGCTTCACAGGGTGGGCATTCAGATGAATAAAAGTCAACGATTACATTTCCTGCGTTTATTACTTCCTTTTCAAATTGTGTAGCATTAATATACTTGATTTTTCCACTCATAGTTTAGTCCTCAAAAATAAAATTTAGTAATTATGTCTTGAAGTCATTATGTAATTGCCCCTGAATCCATTTCAAAAATTACGATCCAGAAATAAATTCAGAATAGTGTTTATAATGCCAATAATTTAATCATTTGTGACAGTTGCAATATAGTTAAATTTTTCAAAATACAACGATATTCCCATAGTGATCAGCTGGTCAACAGGCCTGCAATCAGGTTTCAGTATACTGCCGTGTTTGTTCTTTGCAACTGCTGCACAACCTCCGCCGCACAGTAAACTTAATGAACATTGTTGGCATTGTGGTATGGATGTAATATCGCGTTTTTCCCATTCTTCAATTACAGCATTGTTCAACGACACTGTAGGGTAATAGGTGCCAACTTCCTCACCCTTTTTCCCCACCATAGCGGTACAAGGATATATTGCCCCTGTGTAATCAAATGCCCATTCGGTTTTGCAGCCGGGGCAAGCATCAAAAAGGGGATGTGGCATAGACCCTTGCTCAAATAAAAATTTGCTTATTGAATATGCAGGCTTATGAAATTGTAAAATGTGAGGGTGCTGTATAATAAGCTCATATATTTTTTCATACAATGATGCCCTGTCAAAAAGTTTTGTTTTGCCAGCCTGGCAGTAGTGCAATTCATAGTTTCTTCCAATTTGAGTCTTAAACATTGGATTGTTTGTCCAGCCTTTATTTATGGCAAACTGTGATAAGTTTGGAAGATCATTAATATTATCAGCATCAATAACCACGCGTAAGTTTATGGGGATGTTATGTGCTAGTGCGGCATCTATACCGGTAACTATCGCATTAAATGTTGATGTTTTCCCTTTTGTAAACCTGCGTGCGTTGTGTATAGTTTCTGTGCCATCAAGGGTTACCTGGATTTCACGGATGGCTGCTTGCTTCAATATGTCAATATATGAACCGAGGGTATATCCATTGGTAACTATCGCCAAGGCTAATGCATGATGATTTGCTTTTTCAATAAAGTAGGAAATTAATTTCTTTGCATGGGGTGAATCAAGGAGTGGCTCACCGCCAAAAAGGGTAATATACTTGGGTTTTGTGATGTGTGCAGTGATATATGCAAAAAATGCGTCAATCATTTCAGGTGTTACTTTGCCCTTATTTTCATAACCTGATTGATAGCAATATGAACAGGCAAAGTTGCATGCATACCATGGAACAAAAAAAACCTGCACTTCGGAATGGTCACGTTCATCAAGAAATTGTAAATACGCATTGCGGTACAACATCTTTTCTTCATGTTCATCAAGTACATAGCCTTTTTGCTTCAGTATATTAATATCAAACGTGCCATTAGCAATTGCTTTCATCTCGTTTGGGGTTATAATGTCAGCCTGCATGGCCAAAGGGTTTACGATAAAGTAATTATTGGAATCATGCAATTTGCGGATGATGGTATATTGTGATAATTTCATTGGGTATACCTTCTTTTAAATTGCCACCTATACCGCAATAAGCTAATACAGGTGGCATTTGAAGTTTAGTCGTGGCAGCCTGCAACAATAGTAGAAATTTTTGCACAGCATTGTGCCACCTGAGTCTTGTTGTCCTTTGGTGTGACAAGTGATTTCATCTGAGTACCTCTTTATTATGTTATTACGCTTATTGTGGTTTTATTATTTTATAGGTAAAACTTGATACATAAATTGCACCTTTTGGGTAAGGCTTGCTTTCTTCAAGAATTTCAATGTCAGAAAATCCTGCCTGTTGGATTATTGCTAAATACTCTTCTTTAGGAATAGAACCTGCCCAACATTCAGCCACTGCTGTGGGGTCATTTTTGTATTCTGATGGAACGTGCCCAATAGAATAGATGTCGCTTATGATACATCTTCCGCCTGGTTTTAAGATGCGGTATATTTCATTAAATACGTTTTGTTTGTTGCTTACGTGGTTTATGGTGCAGTTAGAGATTACAACGTCGCAACTGTTGTTGGGCAGTGGTAAGGTTTCAAGGTCGGATTGAATAAATGCAACATTGGTATATCCAAATTTGTTCGATAGTTCCTTAGATTTAGCTATCATACCATCAGATATATCAATGCCGTAAACAAAACCACTGCTACCTACTGCATCAGCCATGCGCAAAACGTCGGTGCCTCTGCCACTACCTAAATCAACACATACTTCACCAGGTTTTGGTTGTGCATGATTTAAAGCGCCCCCACATGATAAGCAACAATTAGAATGTGCAAGATTGCTGTATCGTACATTAATAGCTTCAATAACGTTTGATTGTGTACTCATAGTAATGATTTTTTCTTTTAAGATTATTAAGTAATAAATAAAATACTAAAATAATAGTAAATCGTCAATAAAAAATCAAGGATTTTTGGAAAAAATGTAGCTGTATATAGCTGTTGAAGGACTTGCACTTGCTGCTTTGTTCCAAATTATTTCTCCTCGCATATTAAAACCAATATCTATCATGATTTTGGAAATGTAGTCGGACAGTGGTATGTAAGGTTTTCTGCCAAGATTGGCAACATTTATAGTTTTTTTCAAGTATAAAATATATTGTTAATTTTGTTTTGTGTAAAGTTCTCGACAAATTGCGACTACTAAAAATCATGATCCCAAACATCGATGTCCTGCATTTTATAGATTATGTGGTTATATATGTAGGTGGTGGACAAAAAACAGAGGGGATTTTCTCATTTTTTTGATAACAGTCAAGCCACACGCGATTTGCAAATGAAAAAGTAAAAGAGAAATTATCAGAATGTTTCTAGAATTTTGATGGGCTTATGCCTTGTATAAAATTAAAAAATTATTCTGCAGAAACCTTGAAAAATGTAATATTTTCAATTAAAGTAGCGGCATTTTCTGCAAGCTTTTCTGAAATAAGTTGAATTGTTGTTGTTTCCTCTGCAGTATGTGAAGCAACGTCATTAATAGAATTTATTGCTTTTGTTAATTCTTCGATTGTAATTTGCTGCTCTTTAGATGTGGTATAAATTTCATTTGCAAGATTAACCAGTCTTGAAATTTTATCCTGAATTCCTGTATTCTGGTTATTGAGATGTTGGTTAAATTCCTGTGTTTTTTTAAGAATTTCTTCAGTATTGATTACTTTTTGGCGTACTGTTTCAAAGAGTGCCGAAGTTTGTGAGATATAGTTTATTTCGGTTTTAATTTTATGTGTGTATTGTTCTATTGTTGATTGAATACCTTTGACTAAAGAGGCGGTTTGATCAGCTAATTTATTTACTTCATCGGCAACAACAGCAAAACCTCTTCCATGCTCACCTGCACGTGCAGCTTCAATGGCTGCATTGAGTGCTAATAGATTAATCTTGTCAGCAATCTCATTAATAGCCGACACCGTAGATTCAACATTTTCAAGATAACGTGAAATATCAGTTATTGCAGTAACTGAACGCTGCATCGTTTCCTGCCCTTTTTCAACACCAGCAATGGCCTGGCTGAATGTGCTTACAAGTTCATCAATTTGTTTGGAAAGATTTGTACTGGATTCATTGATTGACAGTATATCGGTATTAACAGTACGAGCATGTTCTACCTGGGCTTTTATAGAATTAAGAATCATTTCAAACGATGATGACATTTCTTCATATGCGGAGCTTGTTTCTTCGATTATTGCTGAAAGGTCCCTGGATGCTTCAGAAAACTTTGCTGAAGTTAACTTCATATTATTACTTGTTTCTTTAAGGTCTGTGGCACTTAAATATATTATTTCTACCATTTTGCGTAAATTTTCTTTCATGTTATATACAGCTATATTAATATCTGCAAGTTCATCTGCAACAGCTATCTTCCTAGTGTAGGCAGATAGGTTGCCCCGCCCCACATTGCTGAGAAATTCTTTTATAATTGTAGTTTTGGATATTATTGATTTTGCCAGTAGTTTTGCTAACAGAAGAGAATAGAACAAACCTATTGCACCAAAAAGGAAAATTTTCCACCATATATTGGAAATTTCACCGGAGTTAGTATTAATTATAGTAACAATAAGATCGGTTAAAATAATAAATGGAGTAAATACTATTATTGAAATTGAAATCATCAATTTTTTTGTGATATTCATCCGGTGAGAAAATGAAAAATCTGATGGAATTTTTGGGAAAACCCCCAGATTATAAATATCCTGTATAAAATGTTCAGTAAGTAAAAAGTAAAATATAGCTCCTGATGGTGCAGTGATGGCTATTGAAGCCCAGAATGTGAAAAGTTGGGTAAAGTTGAATAATTGTGATAAGGTTAAAGGAATTCCAGCTAATGATAATCCAACCACCCATCTAAAAAAAGCACCTAAGCTGTGTAAATAAGGTAGTGATAAAAACCTTTTAAAAGCAGAGTCATATAATTGGTCTGGTATATCTTCATTTTTAACTAATGTATTAAAATATTTCTGTACTGGTTTTGTTACAATTATGTTATTAATTTGAGTAGTAACAAATGAAATGGGAAATGCAAAAGAAACACATAATAAAAAGACAATAAATTGTTGATGGGAAAAACTAAGAGTGGCTATAAAAAAAATGAGAAGGATGGGAACCATAATGAAGTAACTTATTCCTTCAGTCTTCAGGATAAAATGAAAAGTAAAATTTTTAATTTTTGAATCATATGAATGGAACTCAACTTTCATACATAATCCTCATAATAGAATTTATGACAGTGCCATGATGAAGTCATGGCACTGTTGTTTTGTGTTATCCTTTTTTTATTTTTTTCCTGTCAAGAGGAATACCTTCCCATGCTGCTTCCAGGACCATGATGTAATCATTGTAATCCAAGTCTTCAGGATTATAAAATTGTGCAGGGTCACTCATGGCAGTTTTAGCAATGTCATGTAATTTTTCTTTTGGGATCATTTGTTTGCCCGTTTTGTCATATACCTCTTTCAGGAAGCGTGGGTGTTTGCCATCGGTTGCATCATGCAGGTCCTGAATGAGCTTTCGTATATATTCCACAGTTTTAAGTGGCCGTTCTTTCACGGGTGTTTTATTGTACACTTCTTCACCTGCCAGCGGATAAAGTAACTGACCAATGTGCTGGGCAGCCTTGTGCATGTTGTATTCCAATCCATAGGGTAGCAGAATATTCATGCATATACCATGCGGTACACCGCACACACCACCTATAGCATGACCAATGTTGTGTACCAGGCCAACCATTGAATTGGAAAATGCCATGCCTGCTAAGTTTGAAGCAAGTGCCAGTGCAAGCCTGCCATCCAGATCAGAAGGCTTTTTAACCACGTTTACTAAATTCTGTGCAATAAGCTGTATTGCTGCAAGCGCAGTTGTGTCACTCAGTGGATTTTTTGCTAAGCAAAAGTATGCTTCCACCGCGTGGGTAAGTGCATCCATACCGGTGAAAGCTGTTATGGTTGGAGGCAATGTTTTTGTCATGCGGGAATCAAGAATGGCAATATCAGGCAAAAGAAAGAGAGAGCCAAATGCCATCTTGATGTTCTTTTCGTGATTAGCAATAACAGCAACAGATGTTACTTCAGAACCTGTACCTGCTGTTGTGGGTACCGCCACAAGCGGGCGTAGTTTGCGTTTAACATTGCCATACCCTACAAATTGCATTAAGTCAGCTGCATTTTCAGAAACAAGAATATTTGCTCCCTTGGCAGTATCCAGTACTGAGCCGCCACCTACTGCAATAATTGAATCGCATTTTTTTGACCTGTATAATTTTGCCACTTCATTGACAACCTTTACATCTGAATCTGCGGGGACGCTGTCAAATATTGCAGCAGCCTTTAGCTTTGATTTTTGCATAGCTGCCTGGACAATTTTTATAAGCCCGGCCTGCTCTACACCTTTGTCCGTAATAATCATTGGCCTTTGTGCATTGATTGCTTTCAAGCTCTGGGGTATCTGCTCTAAGGCTTTATGGCCAACTATCGTTTTAACACTGTTACAAAATTCATAATATGCTGGTAGTTGCATAATTGCACCTCGTTTCATTAATTAGAATGTAAATGCACGAACATATATAAGGATTCTGCCAAAATGTTTTCTGAAAGGATTCATCTGTGAGCATTTGGGATATCGTTTAACTGCCAACTTTGCAATTATTTTAGGCAGCAGATAAACTTCTACGATATTCAATATCCTCACCAGTGCGCAGGCATCAGGCAAATCCCCATCCACAACCAATCTGTTGCGTGTGGTTGCTATTGCTGTGGCCTCCTGAAATGTGAAAAGAAGCATTGCGGCCTCAACACTCTTTATGGTCATGGTTAATGTGGGTTTGTAGCCTTTATCCTTCCAGCCTAAGTATTTTACTTTGCCATCTTTGGTTTTGCCAACATACATTGAAGGCCCGTTTGGCCATATCCACATCTTCAATAAAAAATTATCTTTTAGCTTTGCAAATTCTTCCTTTACTTCTTTGTCAACCTTTGCTGCTGCCTGAATGGCTCTGCCAACCACCCACAGCATAACAGCAATATATATGCGTTTAATGAATTTTTTCTTTGGCTTAATCTCAGGATATTGTAATGCGTTCATGGTGTAACTCCTTCTTTAAAATTTATTTGCCTTCAAAGGATTTTTCTAACAGTGCCATGTATTCAGTTTCCTTGTGCTGTTTGTTCTTTGCAGCAGCAAGTTTGGCATATTCTTTCAGTTTATAATGAGGAATATTCAGCCCTTTTAATGTGGTTGGGACATATTTGCTGGTTGCATTAATACATTGTATGAGATGGTTATACGCTGTCTTCTGGCGTTCCTTTTCAGGAGTTTTTGCATACGTATCAATGCCTGCAAGGGCCAACAAAAGTTCAGGGCGTATGCCACCTTTAGACTGCAGTTTTGCTCCTAAGCTGTATCGCAATAGTATTCCCATTACTATCCCAGGCTTTAGATTGGTATCCAAAGCTATCGCCTGCGCTAATGTATGGACAATTCCTTGGGGTGCATTTGAAAATGCTGTATCAGCACAGGCTGCTGCATTGACAATGGCAACACTTCCATCTTTGTAGCATGGCTTTTTAACGGTTTTGGGGAGGAATTGATAAATAAACTGTAATGCCGTATGTGCATACGCATCATTAATCGGGTTGGGTACATCAATGCCGCATGCCTCAATTGCATGTGCCAGTGATGTGAGTGCACAGTTTGCCACTTCCTGTGAAGTTGCATGGCGTGTGATGCGCTGATCAATAACAATGACATCTGGATAGAGAAAATCAGATTGCTTTTCAAAGCGCTCGTAATATGCAACGGCTGCCATTTCACCGCCCTCACAATCAGCCGTGGGTACGCAAATCAAAGGTTTTAATGGGGAAGAAATAGTAAGGTTACTACATTGCAAAATATCAGTCTTAAGTGATACAACCATATTGACTGCTTTTGCAATATGTGCAATACCACCTGAACCAAGTGCAATGATTGAATCGCAACCACGGTCTCTGTACAGTTTTGATAGCTCATTAATAATAGTTACACCAGGATAGTGAGGGGCATTGGTAAAAAGTGCACCTATTGTAATGTTACTATCGTACAAAGCTTTTGTTAATGTTTTGGCTAGCCCCTTTTTGGCCCAACGGGCTGATGTGATCACAAGGGGTTTGCGGGCATTCAGTGATTCTAATTCAAATGGGATATGTTCCAGTGCTTTAAGCCCTGAACATATTTTTGGATGACTTAAAAATGTAAAGTTGTATGGGATCATGGTGCCACCTCATTATTTTTTTTCAATTTTTAATCGTTTTAATGTTCTGTCTTTTGGAATGCCATTTTCATCAAAACCACGTGCTTTATAGTAACTATCTACCAGTTCTTCTAATGGCACGGTGCGCTGCTGTGGGTCACAGTGTCTGCCTTCGGTTAAAAAGCGCTGCGGCAGGGTATCATCTTTGCGCGATATTCCCTCGCGGGTGTTCATATATCGCTCAAGTACATGTATCCTTCTGCCCGCTTTAATCCACTTGAACATTCCCATGCGTTTGCCGGTAATCCCCGACCACATTTCAGGCCACAGGCTAACATCCATGAATTTAGTAGCTATTGGATTGAGATAGGTTACCATTGGATTAAGAAGAAATGTTGGAGTGTATTTTACCACAAATGGTTCAAGCTCAACTGCAAATGCTGTAAATTGGCAGATATGCATTGAATTAATGGCACAGGTGACATCTTCTAAAAATGCTATCATGGAACCTTTGCCCTTAAGTGAGTAAGGATCATGCATATTCAAGTAAACCTCAACGGCAAAGCTTGCAGTGGAAAGATGGCAGGCACCGCGGTTAGCTACAGCGTAGCTTAATGCCTGCCCCCATGCGCCACGGGGATCGTAGGCAGCCATTTCAAGGCCTTTAATTTGAATTGCAAAATCAGCACCACCATATTTTTGCGATAGTTTCCGGGTACCATCGGCCAGATCATTACCAAAACCACGTCTAAAAGCAATATCAGTAATGGTTTTTGCTACATTATTGGGCGAACCAAATTTGAGATCAGTTTTTATTAATCCTTTTTCAGTGGCTTCCATTGCCCAGGCTATTGTTACAGCAGTTGATATTGAATCAAGGCCAAATTTTGTGCATAATTCGTTGAATTCGCTGACTGCAACAGGATCAAAGATTTCCAAATTAGAACCAAAGGTGCCAATAGTTTCATATTCAGGTATCTGGCGGATTTCACCATTTATATTACCTTTGTGACCGCAGAGGATAGCACATGGCTTACAGGTTGAAAATTTAGTATCAAAGCGTTCAGCCATTTCTTCACCTGATATTTTGTGTGCTTCACCATGTGAACCACCGGTGAAGTTACGTACTGGGAGTAGTCCACCAGCATTGTTAAGGTTAACATTTGCATTGGTACCAAATTGGCGGTAAGACACAGAAGTAATTGGATTTCGGTTAATAAATGTAAGTGTTTTTTTGCGAGCTTTATCAAACTTCTTGGGATTTTTTGGCAATATCTTGAATTCATTTCCTTTAGCAACTATCGCTTTTAGATTTTTTGAACCCAAAACCGCACCCATGCCGCAGCGACCTAAGAATCTGTGGCCGGAACAAATATTGGCATACAGTACCTTGTTTTCACCTGCCTGCCCAATAACCAGTGCACCACTGCCTTCTTTTTCAAGGGCTTTTTGAACGGCCTGGGTGTCTTTGCCCCAGAACTTCTTTGCATCTTTGAATTCAACTCCCTTTGAACTGATGACTAAATATACTGGTGATTTGGCTTTTCCCTTTACAATAAGACCATCCCATCCGGAAGTTTTTAGTGCCATACCAAATGGGCCACCACAAGAACCGGTTCCCATAAGGCCTGTTAAGGGTGATTTAGTAACAGCTGCAAAGCGACCAGCGCAGGGTGCTCCGGTACCCAAATACACACCAGTCATAACAATAAATTCATTTTCCTCGGACAGAGGGTCAATTCCAGCCGGCACTCTGTCGTAAAATAGTTTTAAGCCCAATCCTTTTCCGCCTAAGTAGAGTTCTAAGTCTTTTTCTGAAATGGGAACCTCGCGGTAGGATTGTGTGGTTAAATCAACTTCAATGACCTTGTTACTTGTTCCAGTAATTTCCTGCATATAGTATCTCCTTGAAACATAAAATTTTTTGTTATGTTGATTGGCGTTAAAACAAAAACGATTAATTGTATTATTACAATATAATAATATATGAGTAATATTAGAATAATGTAAAACTATATGTCAATCACGATATTTAGGAAAAACTAAAAAATGAGTTCGATGTTATAAATCAAAACTTCGATAAAGTAATAAAATATTTTGGGTATTAAAAGACTTGAAATTTAAAAAAGAATACCTATATTGAATAAAAATTTTTATGAGGAGGAATAAATGGATTTTGAAACTACTACACCTCAAATTTTACTGGGGACCACCTCCACAGGCATTGCGAATGAACTTATAGAAATAAAATTTACAATTTTTTTAAAAGAAATCCTTATTTCCTAAATTTTTTGATCTATGTGATATCCTGCAGGTATATGGTAGTATTTAAACGGTTGCTGTAAAATACGGCTTGCTTTTGAATCCGGATTTTCAAAGAAATCTTTTACCACTTCCATAAAATTCAGTGAAATGCCATAATACATGCTTCTATAGGGATCTGCTGTGGTTTCATCCCACCGTACATAATTACGCGTGAAGTAACCAATATCTAACTGTATATAACGCATGAAGGTTGGTATTTTTATTCCTAAATTCTGCAGGCCTGCCAACCTAAAATTAAAAATATATTTTGCACCACTGTAATCACTACTCATATGCAGTGGATTTTTACCCCATCGGTCAAAATAACTTTTAGTGGGCCAGTATTGCCAGCTAAAACCAATGAGCGAGTCCAGTGTTGGAGAATATTCTAAAAGTATACCTAAACCAATGCCTGCCATGTCAGCCACTACATCTTCATAAGAAAAACCGTATTTGCCGGTGAATGCATCACCTACTTCAATACCAACTCCAAGAAAAGTGGCTGTTGCAATAGAATAAATCCATTTTGTGCTTCTGCCATTCTCAGACCAGTCAAAATAGTTATGGAATATTCTGAAAGCTAAGTAATGTGCCCACCCGTGGCCAATTTTATCAGCACCGCCTGAATCAGTATTCTGCCCAAAAAAGCCTTCATGAGCCCAGCGCCACTGGCTTTGTTCACCCCAGTCCCATGTTTCCATTCCGTAAAGAATTGTTATTGTTGGTACTGCTACAAACATTGCCAGTGTTGGGATCGTGGGCCAGTTGTTTTGGCTCTCTATGGGTATTGGATTTTCAGTTATTTCCTGCCCATATATTGCAACTGGTAATATGAATATAATGGCAAAAAGAAGTGTGAGCGATTTTAACAATGAGTTACTTTTCATAGTATTATCCTAACTGTAAACTGAATCTGTATATTCTGCAAGCACTGTCAATATATTGAACCGGTATCAGAAAAACAGAATATTAAAAAAGCACAAAAGAGACTAAAATCAGATATGTCAATACAATTTATTAAAATAAATATAAAAATAAATTTATGAACAAAATAATAAAAATTGTTTCCCCACTGTCTGCAAGCAAGGTGCATTATTATATAGCAATAATAGTGATTTTTTGTTGTAATTTTGTATATGTGGCTATATTACATATAACATACTAACATCGCAGGGAATAACCATGACAGATTATTCAAAAGCCAAAGATGCAATAATTGAAAAAGTTGAAGGCTATGTATTTGACACAATCCCATCGCTCGGCCATAGCCTGGTAGTTCAGTGGGAATATCCTGAATTCCAGAGTTTGTGCCCGGTGTCCGGCAGGCATGATCAGGGTACTTTACTATTAACCTATGAGCCAAAAAATCTGCTTTTGGAAAGCAAATCAGTTCGTGACTACCTTAGTGCGTGGCGAAACAAATCAATATGGCAGGAATATGTTACGGATGTTATAGCACAGGACCTGTACAATGCCATCAAGCCAAAGTGGCTAACCGTTGAAATTCAGTGGGCACCACGTGGGGGAATCTTTGCCACGACTACTTCAATAAAAGGGAAAAAGTAAATAAGCGATATGATTGGTGAATATATAGCAGGTGTTGATATTGGTGGAACAAAAATTATTGCCACAATTGCAGATGCAACGGGAATCAAATCGCGGGTTTATCAGCACACGCGTTTACAAGGGGATACCCTCACAATCCCCAAACAGGCATATATGTTGATTCAAAAAGCGGCTGAATATGCCGGAATACACTATGAAGAAGTAAAAGCAGTTGGGATAAGCACCTGCAGCCCATTTGAAAAAAAAGGCAATTATAAAGAGATAGTTGCCCCAAATCTTTGCGGTGGGTTAACAAAGAGTGACCGCTTGCCCAATTCTTGGCAGTCCATACCACTTGAGGAATTCTTTAAAGAGCTTTACCCGTATGTAGTTGTAGAAAATGACTGTGTGGCAGCAGTTGTAGCCGAGAAACTTTTTGGTGCTGGAAAGACCTATGATAATTTAGTGTATGTTACCTGGAGCACAGGTATAGGTGCAGGTGCGTATGTTGATGGCAAGCTTATTCGTGGCAAAAATGGCAATGCCCCGCACTTTGGGCATATATATGTTGCGCAGGATGGCCCTCAATGTGGATGCGGTAACTACGGGGATTTGGAGGCGATAGCATCCGGGACTGCAATAGCCCGTGATTATGGGGTGCACTCTGCCAAAGAAGTCTTTGACAACTACCGTAAGGGCGAAACAAAGGCTAAACAAATCGTAAACAACGCTGCAATAAATTTTGCGCGGGGGTTGGCTTCACTCAATGCATTATTTGATACGGAGTATATTGCGATAGGCGGAAGCGTGATGAATGACAGCGATATTCTGTTACCACTTATACGGGAGGAATTTTACAAATCTTTTCCCGTGTTATCAAAAGGTGTAACAATTGAGAAAAGCGCATTGTTTGAATACATTGCTGATATATCCTCATTAGCACTGGTTATGCCTTCTTCATGGATAGAATCATGGAGAACCTATAAACCGTGGATGCAAGCTCCGGAATTAATAAAACTATAGTATTTGTTATTGAGTCATGCTGAACTCGTTTAAGCATCTATGGTCAACGAAGTATTGAATCATCTTCTTGCGCTGGTGAAATTTTATTCCGTAAATGCATCAAAATCTAAAGTAGTTTATCTATTGAATCGTGAATATTTAAAAACGATGACATTTCGGTAACAGTGAATGTCCGTTTAATCTTTTCATTCACGCCAACGGTTGCAAACAGTATCTTGTTTTTTTTGCAGTACAGCTTAATTGAAACAAGTATTCCCAATCCTGTTGAGTCAATAAAATCAACTTTTGAAAGGTCAAGGATTACGCGTTCCTTTTTTTCTTTTTCTATAAGAGCAATAATTTTTTTGTCAGTATCAAGAGCCTGAGGAGATATTAATTCGCCTTCAATGGATATAATCAGCACCTTGTCTTTTATTTCATGTTTGATGTTCATTAAATGCTCACCTCCGGTACACAATATTTATGGTAAACCCTTCCATACAGATGAATATGAAAAGAATAGTACAGAAAATCAAGCATTATTTATGTAGAATTGATTCTAAAAACTTTTGTAGCGTTTTATTGTTATATGCTTCCACTGCCTGTTCAAGCAGCTTTTCATCAGTAACTATCGCCTTTAAAATGTCACTTCGTTGTGAAGTAGGGATATGGGCATAATTTTCTTTTATTAGCGTTCGCAATTCATTCATGGTATCCAGAAGTATTTCAATGTTTTGTGGAATGCTTTGCTCTATGAGCCTTCGTACTTTGGCTGCCATTGCAGGTGATGCACCACCTGTGGAAACAGCAACAAGAAGCGAACCGCGCGTGAAAAATGATGGCACATAAAACGATGAGTTGTCCGGATCGTCCACAGCATTAATGGGAATATTCAAAGCGGATGCTTCGTCAAAAACGGTGCGGTTTACCTGGGTGTTGTTGGTTGCAGAAAAAACCAGTGCTGCACCGGCACAATCGCCTTTCTGGTATTCGCGCTTTATGATTGTAATAGTAGGGTTGCTTAAAGCAAATTCCTCAAGCTCATGATGAATGTCAGGAGCTATCACCACAACACGAGCACCCGCCTGTGTCAGGTCCTTTACCTTGCGCAGTGCAACCTGACCAGCGCCAATAACCACAACGCGCTTTCCCTTTATTTTATACATTATTGGATAAAGCATTATTCTTCCTACTTTTTCAATTCAACAGGCATTTCGAAGTATTCACCGTTTGCTTTAAGCTGGGCAATGGTTTCACCGGATAACCCAATCTCTTCATCGGTTAGGTAACACTGCGGATCAGGTGCCCATGGATCGTCAAACACACGGTATGCACGCACCCGCATTGAGCCATTGCACATAGCTTTGTACTGGCACAAACGGCAGCGACCTTTGATATACTGGGCTTTGTGCTTTAAGCCTTTCATGAGCGGGTCAGTTTCATCCATCCATATATCTGCAAAGTTGCGTTCCAGCACATTGCCAAAGGTGTAATCTTGCCAAAATTGGTCAGGGTGAACGTTGCCAATAAAATCAATGTTTGCAATGCCAACGCCCGTGGAATACGCACCACCGCCATTCCATGTCAATAACTCTTTTACCTGATTGGCTTTTTGCTGGTCTTTTTGCAAAAGCTTACGGTACAAATATACGCCATCAACATGATTATCCACTGTAAGAATATTAATGTCAAGCCCGCGCCTGAAGAAATCATCAGTGCGTTCAATGATGATATCAAGTGCCTGGCGCTGCTGTGAGTAGGTAAGGTCATCGGCAAAGATGTTGCCGCCACGGCCTGAATATACTAAATGATAGAAACATGCACGGTTAATGCCTTCTTTTTCAATGAAGTCAAAGATACGGTGGAGATCCTCAAAATTGCGCCGCGTAAGTGTAAGACGCAGCCCCACACGCTGGCCAACAGCAATACAGTGTTCAAAGCCCTTCATTGCTTTTTTAAATGCACCATCCATCCCGCGGAACCTGTCATTGACATCCTCCATGCCATCAAGGCTAATGCCAACGTACACAATGCCAGCATCTTTGATAGCACGCGCTTTATCCCTGTCAATTAATGTTCCGTTAGTAGAAAGCACTGGCCTTATATTTTTACCTGATGCGCGTTCAATCAGTGTAAATATGTCTTTGCGCATTAATGGCTCGCCACCTGAGAAAAGCAGTGAAGGGATGCCAAATGCAGCTAAATCATTAATAAGCTGCAGTCCCTGCTCGGTAGTCATCTCATCGTATTTCTGGTTGTGTGAATCAGTGTAGCAGTGAACGCAATTTAAGTTACAGGTGCGTGTCACATTCCACACAACAATAGGGCGGCGCTGGCTTGCAAGCTCCACACGTTTATGAGGCAGGTTGCCGTGTGCATCAACCGTTGCTTCGGTACCGTAGCGCAATCCATCACCGGTGGAAGATCCGCTGCAGTAAAGTTTTCCTATATCAATCATTGTTGAATTCCTTTTTAATCTTCAAAATACTTGACACGTTCTTTTTTAAATCTTACAATGGGATGGTGTCAACCATCCCACTCACACACTTAATCTTCAAAATACCTAACTCGTTCTTTTTTAAATTCTTTTAATGAACGATAGCTCCTGTAATCAGTCTGTGCTATTGAATGAAGCTTTTGTATGGTAGCAGCTAATTCTTCATCGCTTTTTGCGTGAACCATGGCAAAAACGGGATATTCCCATGTATTGGGGAATGCTTCTCGCACATACAGATGCGAAATAGATGACTCCATGGAAAACTGTTGCAAAATATCTGAAAGCCTTTCGTCTGCCTTCCATACCGTCATAGCGTTGGCAACAAATCCAACTGCATGATGCCGCACAACAGCGCGGTATGAACGCATCACACCAAAGTCAAGGAGTTTTTGTCCAATAGCTAATACGTCTTCTACAGCAATGGGTATTTTTTTTTCAGTAACTATCGCCGCAAATGCTTCCGAAACCAATGGAAGGTCCTGCTGCAATACTCTGATAGCATTTTTCACGGTTTCATCAATAGTAATGTTTTCATCAGGGTTTTTTACAGTAAATTGTGTATCGTTAATGACATCGTCCTGGTCAAACCGTGCTGAAAGCTTCACCATGGTTTTTACTGTAAAAATATTGAATTTACTTGCACCTGCCTCTTTTGCCAATTGTTTAACATAATCATAAAAATTTATTTCCTGTGGCAGCGCTAACGTAAACCATATATTATAATCGCCCTCACGCAGGTAATTATGGCTTACACCTGGCAATGGATTAATGACGCTAACAGCCTTTAGGGTTGCGCTTTGCGGCACATCAAATGCCACCAAATTTGACTGATAGCCTAATTTCTTTGCATTGAATATTCCTGCAATACTCCTGATAATGCCTTGTTCCCTAAAACTGGCAATTGCTTCAAGTACTTCACTTTCGTTTGCGTTTAGTGCTTCAGCAATTGTGTTAAAAGGCCTTTTGTGTAGTGGCACCTGTAGCTGTATTGTTTTAAGCAATTGCCTTGTATCAAGCATGTGTCATCCTCTTTGGCTCATATATGCAGTATGGTTCTTCATCCATGTAATCGCCGGTTGCATAAAATGCCCGTGCGCGGCAGCCTGCACAAAATGCTTTGTACTTGCATATACCGCATTTACCCTTAAGCTTTCCTAAATCACGTAAGTTGGTAAAAAGCTCTGATGATTCCCATATCTGGTTAAATGGTGTGTGCAGTACATTGCCAGCAACCAGTGGCAGATAGCCGCAGGGCTGCACATCGCCCCTATGCGAAATAAAGCACACACCGCTTCCAGCCAGGCATCCGCGTGTCACTGCTGCAAGGCCATCGGTTTCAAAGGTAAGTTTTCGGCCTTCCTTTTTTGCTTCCTGCCGTATGATGCGGTAGTAGTGAGGTGCACACGTTGCCTTAAATTCAATGCCGGCTTCTTTTGTTTTGTGATAAAACCAGCGTAGTACCTCTTCATATTGCTGTTTTGTAAGCATATCGGTATCAGCTATCTCAACACCACAGCCAACAGGCACCAGCATAAATACATGCAGTGCAGTAGCGTGTTTTTCTTTGGAAAGTTTCAGAATAGCTTCAATGGTATGCACATTGCGCTTGGTAATTGTAGTGTTAAACTGAAATGGCACGCCAGCTTCAAAAAGCAACATGGCGCCATGCAATGCTTTATCAAATGAACCCGGAATTCCTCTGAATGAGTCATGCGTTTGTGCATCGGGCCCGTCAATGGAAATGCTTACGCGCTGAAATCCGCTTGCTTTTATTTGTTGTGCAATCTGTTCATCAATGAGTGTGCCATTGGTTGCCAATGCTATGGGCAAACCTTTTGCATTTGCATATCCGGCAATATCAAATAAATCTTTGCGGTACAGTGGTTCACCGCCTGTTAATACAATGATTGGGCGATAGTTACCGGCAATGGAATCAATGATATAATGGATTTGTTGTGTTGAAAGCTCATTGGCAAATTCCTTGTCGTAGCTTTCGGCCCTGCAGTGCACACAGCGCAGGTTGCAGCGTTTTGTAAGTTCCCAGAAGATGAGACGAGGGCCGTTCATAGTTTAAATATCTCCTGCAACAGTTTTGACTTTTCTTTTGCTTCTTTTGAGTGATAATTTGTTCCAAGCTCTTTTAAATATGAAATAGGTATATGCAGTGTTTTTGTCATAATCTGCCTGGTAAGTTCTTCAATAATGGCAAAATCATCGTCCTCTAAATGTTTGAGTTTTCTGCGTCGGTATTTTTTCAATTCATTATTTCGGATAGTTTCAAAGGATTCTTGAATTTTTGCAATTAATGGCACTATCTGCAGGCTCTCATACCAGTGCAAAAATTCCTCAGTGTCAGCATCTATCATTTCATATGCTAACTTTGTTTCGTTGAGCCGGGTTTTTAAATTTTCGTCAGCTATTGACTTTAAATCATCAATATTGTATAAAAACACATCATGTATATCGCCCGCTGCCGGATCAATATTACGGGGGACTGCAATATCAATTAAAAATACCGGTTGTGTACGCTTTTTTAATGCTTCCTGCATCATATCTTTTGTCAGCACATAATGATGAGCCCCAGTTGAGGTTATTATTATATCAACATTGGGTATGGTTTCCATAATTTCTGCCAATGTTATGATGGTTGCATCCTGATTAATTTCACTGGCAATCCGTTGTGCATTGTGTAATGAACGGTTTGCTAATGTTACACTCCCAATCTTAAATTTTGTTAAATATTTCAGGATAAGTTCGGCCATTTCGCCAGCGCCAATTAAAAGAACTGATTGTTTTGAAAGGTCTTCAAATATCTTCTTTGCAAGTTCAACGGCAATAAATGCAATGGATAATGGATTGCGGGCAATCTCGGTTTCGGTGCGTATGCGCTTTGCAGTTCTGAATGCCTGATGAAACAGTTTATTTAAAATAGTGCCTGTGGTATCATGCTGTGTTGCCCACCTGTACCAGTCCTTGACCTGTCCAACTATTTCGTTTTCGCCAATTACCATTGAATCAAGTGATGACGCAACACAAAGAAGATGACGTACTGCCTCTTTATGGTATTTTTTGTATAACACGGGTTCAAAATATTCACGGGTTAAGCCAGCAAATTGCTCTAAAAGATGAATTACCGATTGTGTTGCTTCCTCTATATGGGGCGACACAAAATACAATTCCATCCTATTGCATGTTGCAATATATACCATTTCAAGGATATTATTTGCTTTAGCGTTGCTTAAAAATGATTCAAGCACCTGCGTATCAAAGGCAAAGCATTCGCGTGTTTCTACCGGAGCCGTTTTGTGGCTCATGCCAACCATGCCAATCTGTGGTATATATTCCTTCATTACGAATTACCTGAAACTGTGGAATCCTGATGTAATCACTACATTGCTGGCTGTGAATACAATCATAAGTATCAAAAACGATACTATTGTCATAATGCTGAGGTAATAGTTACTTGTTATATGTGATCTACTGACAAGCCACAAAATAAAGATAATGGTCCAGGCGGTATACATTAAAATCTCTTTTGGGCTGCCAAATGATATATTTCCGTAAACCTCAAAAAGCATGATTATGCCAATGATAATGCCGGCAGTGAAAAAGAAAAGCGAGCGTGATAGCGAAAATTTGGTTAGCTTACTCAATACGGTAAGGCTAGGAAAACGGTTAATGAATTTCATAGATGATTTCTTTTGCAGTTGCCATGAAACAATGATATATAACACCGAAGAAGCAAAAGCCACGAAAAACAGAACCTCACCCAGTAATGCCAGCACAATATGAATTACCATTATGCTATTGTTAGGATCAATAACCATAAATCGTGGTGAGTTGGCAAAAAATAGTGAGGTGATAGCAACGATTGTGGTAAGTGGAATAAGTATGGCGCTTAGCGATCGGTAATCACTATTCCATTGGGAAACTCCCATATACAAAGTTAAAATAGTTAAAAAAAGAATAATAAGATAAAAGAATAAAAATAAATGAATTTTGTAAACACCGGCAATGTAAACAGGAGTCAAATAACCAATTACAAGAAGCAAAAGCAGTATAATGCCCATTAATATTTTTGTGACGGTAATATACTTTGGCATATCCTTATGAATAGAAAGGATACTGTACAATGATGCAACAATAAATAGTAGTACTGTTATATATAGTAAAATCATAGCGCCTCGGATTTGTAATTATTATATATCTATTTTAATACAATTCATAATTATTGTGTGTTTACCGTAGTGTCAAGTATTATTGGTGGGTATTATTGCAGCACTTTTTTTAAAGTATGGGCGATAGTTAGTGGGAAAATTTGATTAATAAAAAAAGTATTGCAATAATTATTATACAAAAGTTTATTCTCTACACAGCAATGATGCTGAAAAATATATCATTCCGATGAACACGTAGGGAGGAGAAATCCTTTATATTTGTAATACAAATTTTTGTCTCTAAACATTGGAATTTTAATTATTACATATTCATGGCGAGGTGAACTATAATGGCTAACCGTGAACATTGGGGATCAAAGTTGGGTTTTGTACTGGCTGCAGCAGGTTCTGCAATAGGCCTGGGTAATGTATGGAAGTTTCCTTATGTTACAGGTGCTAACGGTGGTGCGGCTTTTGTGTTTGTATATCTAATCTCGGTACTTATATTAGGATTACCCATTATGATTGCCGAGCTTGTCATTGGCCGTCATACGGAAAAAGACCCTGTGGGTGCATTTAAACAGATAGCTGGTGGCACAACCTGGGAATTTATAGGCTATTTAGGAGTATTATCAGGATTCTTTATCCTTTCCTTCTACAGTGTGGTTGGTGGGTGGACTATAGGTTATATTGTTAAAAGCCTAACAGGATCAATAGCAGGCTTGAATGATACCGCACAGGCATCCGAAATATTTAAGCAGTATGTTGCAAATCCCTATTTATCAATATTATATCATGTGCTTTTTATGGCATCGTGCATGTACATAGTCATAAAGGGCATAAAAAATGGTATTGAAAAATGGAGTAAAATATTAATGCCACTTCTGTTTGTTATTTTGATAGCATTGATTGTGCGTGGCATAACAATGGAAGGAAGCCTGGAAGGCATTATCTTCTTTTTAAATCCTGACTTTTCAAAAATTACATTAAAATCTGTGCTTTCAGCATTGGGGCAATCTTTTTTTAGTTTGAGCTTGGGAATGGGGGCAATGATAACTTACGGGAGCTATCTGTCACGGGAAGATAAAATCCTGCATTCGGCGCTGTGGATTGTTATACTGGATACAGCTGTTGCAATTTTGGCTGGCCTTGCTATTTTCCCGTCTGTGTTTGCGATGTCGCTATCGCCACAAGAAGGCCCCGGGCTTATATTCCACGTTATACCGGCGGTTTTTGCACGCATGCCGTTGGGGCAATTTTTTGAAGTTTTGTTCTTTGTGTTGCTGTTCATTGCTGCATTGACTTCAGGTATATCATTGCTGGAAGTTGTGGTGGCATACATAACCGATGAAAAAGGATGGAGTAGAAGAAAGGCAGTTTTAATCATGGGAACTATTATAACTATTTTAGGTATTCCATCAGCCCTTTCATTTGGAGTGATGGGCAATGTGACAATACTGGGGAATACCTTCTTTGATTTTATGGATAAGCTTACGTCAAATTACATGTTGCCCATTGGTGGATTCTTTATTGCAATTTGTTTGGGGTGGAAATATGGTCTTGAAAATACCATTCATGAGCTTGACCCTGATACACGGATCATATCGCTTAAAGAGTTGTGGGCATTCATGATCAAGTTTGTTTCACCTTTTATACTTTTTGTAGTATTCTTTATGCTCGTAAAAGATGATGTCATTGCACTGCTGCAAAGGATGTTTTAATTTTTTTAATGATTAAAAAACAATACCGCTGCTACTCCAATTGGGCATTGTGCTTATATTAGTATTGTACATAAACATGCATTGAGGAATTAACAGTGATAAAAAAATAAAAAATTTATTTGACTATTTATGATGATTTTATTACACTTATTAGTGAAGCTACTCATTGAGTAGTTACCTTCCAACATAATCCGCTAATGATATTGACGGTTCCGCAAGGGATCGTCTTTTTTTATTAATTTATTTTAAAAATTTAATATTGACAAAATTCCTAAACTGGGTTTACTTATAGATGAGGGTTGCTGCAGTGGGTACACAGGATATTATTATATTTACTAAAGATGAAGAAGAGCTTGTTGAAAATTTAAAACAGGCTATTAAAGATAAGTATACATCAGAATATACACTCATAGAAAAACATAAGGAATCATTACGAAGCTTAGCTACATCCATATCGCTCTATCCCTCACTGCTTGATTCACAGAGGTTGACCAATCAAAAACGCACAATGGAAAGTTTGCTGGATAAATTATGTTCCAGGTCTATTCCTGATATGATATTGCACATACCCACAAAGGCAATTCTAGGGCGTGCATTTACCATAGCAAAGATTAATTTTTTCATAATGTTGTGGTATATTATAAGGGAAAGAGATGAATATGTATCGTTTCTTGATATATTGCTGGCATGTATTGCATCAAATGTATTTATGCTTACTGCCGAAGAGGTATATACTTCAATTATAGAAGATGATGCACTGGCACTGAATATACGCCATAATGCGGCGTATTTGTTGGCACGAACATGGGAACACCGTCTTGATTATGGCGTTGCCGAGTTTGCACCAATACTCCTTAATTTGTGGAAGGCCCGTGAACGGTTAATTCCTAACTTTGGCACCATGATGGGGTTTGCTGAATTGTGCATGCTTTCGGAACATACCTCACCATTGTGGCTTGATTTTTTACAGCGTGACAACATTACCGAAGATGAAGTATATGCTGTTGAGGAGTTTATATTTGATTTGAGTTTTGAAGAGATAGTGTACATAAGAGATTATTTAGAAAAGCATAATAAAATTACAGTGAGCAGGGAAGAGTTGCCATCAATTCTGCAGAAAACCCATATACCCGAATATCAGGGCCAGGACCCGCGAGAACTGTATAGGTCATTCAGAGACCGAAAAATTAACTCACGATTCAGGGCTCGCTCAGTGCTACAGGGTCCCAAAAAAACGCTTGAAGAATATCTGATGTGCTTTTTATTATCATCCCGCAGTATGGTTGAATATTAGGAGATGCCATGTTTGATATTTTTGAATCACATGAATATAGGCCACCAGTATTTGAAAATATGCAGATGGAGATCAGCGATATTGACAATGATATATCCTCTGATATTGATAATCTACTGGCAAACAGGTTCGATTCCCTGTATCTTAAAGATGTATATAAAAAACAGCACATAGCTGTTGAAATTATCTATCCTCGCATTCAATACAATCATCATAAAGTGTTGCTCAAATCGCCTGATTATTTCAGGTTCTTATTGTCACTGTACCCATTTACAAGTGACCTGGAAAATGTTGAAAAGATTGTAGTTCGTCCGCGTCATGTGGTTTTAGGTAATGTGGAACTTATGGGATTATACCTGCACAGGAAACAAATTCTGGTTATCTATCTCCATCAGCCACATTTTTATTCTTTGAAAACATCGCGGTTTGCTCAATTTGCTGAGTTTACTCCACTGACAAATATATTACAGGCAAAAGTCATCAATACGCAAAATACTGAAGATAACTCATATCTTATCCCGCCTCTGTGGTACATGTTATCACTCATTGAAGCTTCTCATTCTGACAAAGTTGATAAGTTTCTATTGCGGTGTGATACCACAACCAAGCTGCAGGCAGCACTGGATGAAATATCTTTCTTTTATGGGCGACATGGATATTAATTCCCATGATAGATTACCATGTACATACCTCCCTGTGTGACCATGCTTTGGGAACACCGCAAGAATATATTGAAAAAGCTATAGAAGCAGAATTATTTGAGATAGGTTTTTCTGACCACGCCCCTTTGCCAGAGCATCTCAGGCAAAACATCACAATGGAACCTGAAGAAGCCGAAGATTATGTTGTTATGTTGCAGAAATTGTGTGATAAATATCCTGTAGCTGTAAAGATAGGTTTTGAAGTGGATTATCCCCTGCATCCAACGTTTGATACACGTTATTTCAATGACAGTAGAATAGATTACATAATAGGTTCATGCCATTTTATTGGTGATTGGCCATTTGACCATCCTGCATTTGTTGATGAGTATGCCAGGCGAGATATAAACCAGGTATATCGTGACTATTATAATATAGTATATGATATGGTAGCAACAGGTATGTTTGATATCATTGGGCATTTTGACCTGGTGAAAAAGTTTGGGTACAGGGCAACTGCTGATATGAGCAAAGAAATAGAACCAGTATTGCAATTAGCTTCGCGACAATCAACTGCAATTGAGATCAATACATCAGGATGGCGAAAGCCTGTTAAGGAAGCATATCCTTCATTTGATATTATGCAAAAAATGTATCAGTATAATGTTCCGGTAATATTGGGTTCTGATGCGCATGCACCAGAAGAAGTGGCATATAACTTTGATGAAGCATTGAGCCTGATAAAACAGGCAGGGTACAGAAAAATAGTTGGTTATAGAAAAAGAAAACAATATACAATAGTGTTATAAAAAAATTATACTATGATAACTCTGGTAAAGGATCCCCATCATATTTTCAGAATCCATGGATTATGTGGATTGCAGGCTGGAATTATTGGCAAGGGTGCCAATTCAGTGGATTATTCTGGTGGCGGAATTGAAGTGCGGTTTAAAGAAAAGATGCTTATATACAAAGCAACGGGGATATTGCCCGAACATATTGTGATGCTTGATCAGGTTCATGGCAAGGATATTATAGAGATAATCAAAAGACCTGAAACAAATGAACCTTTTGTAGCACAGGCTGATGGATTTATTACTACTGTGCACGGTGTTTGCTTAGTTATACGGACTGCTGATTGTGTGCCAGTGTTTTTATATGATGCCGATAATGGGATCGTTTCGGCATTGCACTCAGGATGGCGCGGTTGTGTGCACAATATAACTGCAGAAGGTATCAAAATGTTTTTTCACAAAGGGACAAAGCCGGCATCGCTATTTGTCTTGATTTTACCTTCTATTGGCCCACAAGCATATGAAATTGGCCAGGATGTTGCATCTCAATTTGATGGGTATGTCATTACAAAAGTAGGTAAGCAATATTTGAATATGTGGCAGCATATTAAGGATACTGCACTACAATTTAGTATTCCAGAGCAAAATATATATATTTCAAACATGTGCACATTTCAAAATAATACTGACTTTTTTTCGTACCGAAAAGGGGATAATGGCAGGAATCTGAATTTTGTTTATTTATCCTGAATATGTAAAATTTTTTAAACAAACAAAAAGAAAATTTTTGCATTTTTTCTAACTTACAAGATAATATAAATATTCATAATCTGGAGGAAAGTATGCAACAACTTCAGCTTTCAAAACTGCTCAATACTCATGATCATGAGAAAACCCTTGAGGAAATAAAAACAATATATACTAAATATTATTCAAGTTTTGAAACAATAGAATCATGCTTCTTTTTAATAAGGGATTTATTTGAAGGAAAGTTCCCAGGGTATCAAAAATGTAATACCCAATACCATGATTTTCAGCACACTGTTGATGCTACTGTTGCTGCAATACGCATACTTGATGGATACAATATTAGACGAAAAATTATGCCACAAAAGATAGCATATTCATTAATTTTAGCATCACTGCTTCATGATGTTGGCTATATTCAGGAGGACTGGGATACGGAAGGAACCGGTGCAAAATATACATCAGTACATGTTCAACGAAGTGTAGATTTTGTAAAAAGACATTATGATAAATTAGGCATAGATGCTGAATATATTCCCCTTATGGCATTATGTATACAATCAACCGGCCTTTCAGCAAAGTTTGATGAAATGGAATTTGTTTCAAGGGAGCACAGAATTGCTGGTGCTATGATGGGAACAGCTGATCTATTGGGGCAGATGTCCGACAGGGAATATCTTGAAAAGCTGCTTTTTTTATATTATGAATTTAAGGAGGCAGCTATTCCTGGATATACAACCGAATTCGATATAATCAGGAAAACCATTGATTTTTATGTCATGACTGTCAAACGCATGAAAAGTACTCTGCTTAATGTTCAACAGTATTGCCTGTATCATTTTGATAACCAATATGGCATCCACAGCAATCTCTATATGCTTGCCATTAACCGAAATATCAGGTACATAAAAAAAATAATTGCAGATGAATCAACCAACTTCCGCCACAAATTAAAACGTGGTGACCAATACCAGCTTCATATGCTGTCGCAAAAAACACTTCATCACTAATGTATATTCTTCCGCTGGGTTACAATTAATGCCTAATTTGCATGGTATGGTAATGCTCATGGTAATGCTCTGACCCCATTATTGACCCCATTATACCCTACTGGTAATTGTTATTTTAAAGAAAAATGTTTGACATACATATATAATTGTCTTATTGTTGAGAGGCTGCTATACCAGTAACTATCGCACAATTATAGTCTATATTTTTTATGGCTTTTTAAAACGATGAGGTTTTAAATAGGAAATAATATGAAAAGAATAGCAAGTATAATGCTTCTATTTGTTTTTTTACTCTCAGTTGATTTTGTTTGGGCGTATGATGTATTGTATGTGAAGAACTGGGAGGTTAACCAGAATTATGTAATAAAGAATTATATACATAAATCGCCATATAAAACGTACACACTCAGCCAGTTGCAGGGTTATACCAATAAATTACTGAATTACATCCTTGCCATCGATGAAAATTATAAAACCAAAGTCGTTATCGTAAGGGTTAGTAGCGATATTACCAGAGACTTTATGATTATTGAAAATAAATTATATGTTATTACTGATTATATGCAAAAAGCTTCAGAGGAGTATATTTCAGGAACTATCGCCCAACTGGAAAAACAATATGGTGTGCCACAAAAACAGAGTGAGGGTACAACCACAACCTATACCTTTACCAAAGATGAAACAAAGGTGATAGCTATTGCCGAAAATAAAGGCAAACATTACTCCCTTACAGTTTACTATTATTATAAGAATTTGTTCCGTAGCCTGATGCAGTAAAAGCTGTAAGAAAACTATAAATATGTTTTGTGTTCTTTTTTTTACGAAATTTTTATTAAATTCTTGACACATTGTGATAGAATTTGTTTATATCCAATTCATTAAATTCAGTAGGAAAATTATAACAATCATTATAAAGTGACGAGGGTGTAACATTGGCTAATAGTAAATCAGCTGAAAAAAGGAACAGGCAGAGCGAAAAGCGAAGGCAGCGAAATTCGCAGGTAAAATCATCTATCAGAACTGCTGAAAAAAAGGTACGCAAGCAGTTAGAAAGCCAGTCCAAAGAAGATATACCTGCTGTGTTTAAGGAGTTTGTCAAGAAGATTGATACTGCAGCACGTAAGGGAATTGTTCACTGGAAGACAGCTGCACGTAAAAAGTCCCGTCTGGCAAAGAAGGTTAATGCTGCATCATAATTGTGCTGGTAGGGGTAATTTTTGAACAAACACGAGATAATCACACGGTTGCATCTGAAATACGGTATTGCGCGTGATGTGGTGCAACTGATTGTTGATGGCTTTGTGGATGAGATTGTGACATCAGTTCAGAAAGGGGAGAAGGTAACCATAAAAGGCTTTGGCGTTTTTTCAAGGGTTACACAGGCAGAACGTAAAGTATATTCGCCAATAGCCCAGCGGGAAGTGACAATACCTTCACGCTATGTTATAGATTTTAAATCTAGCAAGCTCACTGATATGGAGCATACAAAATAACGGGCGCTTAGCTCAGCTGGGAGAGCATCTGCCTTACAAGCAGAGGGTCAGAGGTTCAAATCCTCTAGCGCCCAAAGATAATAGGGTATACTGCTGTATACCCTTATTTTATAAGTATATGAAAAAGCTACTGGAATATCTTTCGCCAATTGATAAGGTTCTTATTAGCTTTGTTCTATTAATTCTTGCCGGTGCATGTATTTTGTACCTTCCTGTATGCACTACTGGCGGCATTTCATTCATTGATGCATTGTTTACCTCTACTTCGGCGGTGTGTGTTACTGGCTTGACAGTACTTGATACTGCTAAAGATTTCACGTTTATCGGACAGGTTGTCATTGTACTGCTTATCCAGTTGGGTGGTTTGGGAATCATGACATTTTCGGTTGCACTGCTTTCGCTGATGGGTGGCAGTGTTTCAATTAAATGGCGCTTTACGTTGCAGAATATGTACAGTGATGTGTCAAAACTTCCTATACGCAATATCCTTGGAAGAATTATTATATATACGTTCACCATAGAAATAATAATTGCGCTTATCCTGTTTACTCAGTTTATACAAAAATTTCCATTAAAAGAGGCTTTATGGCATTCTGTATTTCATTCCATTTCAGCGTTCTGCAATGCAGGTTTTTCAACCTTCAGCAATAGCCTGATGGATTATAATGGCAACAGTGTTGTTGTGATAAGTATAGCGATAGCTATTATCTCTGGCGGAATTGGTTTTCTGGCAATGAGTGAGTTATTTAATGCTAAAAGTTTACAATTAAAACAGATGTGGAAAACATTGACATTACATACACGTATTGTCCTAACGACAACAGCAATTTTAATTTTTGGTGGTATGTTTCTTTTTTATGTACTGGAATATAATGGCATTTTACAAAATATGAGCTTTAAGGAAAAACTTTTAGCGTCTTTTTTTCAGTCCGTTACTGCACGTACTGCCGGTTTCAATACGGTGGATATAGGGTCTTTGCGTGAAGCTACGTGCCTGGTACTTATAGTTTTAATGTTTATTGGTGGGTCACCGGGCTCTATTGCGGGTGGTGTAAAGACAAGTACATTTGCAATATTATGGTTGTTTTTGGTTTCACGGTTAAAAGGATTGCGGCAAATCATAGTATGGGAACGAGCACTGGCTTATGATAACGTTGAAAGAGCTGTAACGTTAGTTGTGGTTTCAGCATTATTTATATTCTTTGCCACATTTGTACTTTTAGTAGTGCCAACACTGCCTACTGGCGAATTTTTACAGTCATTCTTTGAAGTTACATCGGCTTTTGGTACGGTGGGGCTTTCAATGGGGATAACGCCAAAGACTTTGCCACTAGAAAGAATAATCTTGTGTGTTGTAATGTATATGGGCAGGCTGGGGCCTTTGACATTAATTTCGGCATTGACTATACGTAAGAAAACCGTTAATATCAAATATGCCGAAGACCACATAATGATAGGCTGAAGGTTATATATGAAAAAATATTTTGTTATTGGGTTGGGTAATTTTGGTTTTAATATTGCTAAAGCGCTTGAGGAAAATAGCTGTGAAGTGCTTGGCATGGATATTGATAGGGAGCTTGTTCAAAGGGCAAAGGATTTTATAAGCCATGCCATCATAGGCGATGCATCGGACAGGGAAGTCCTGGAGTCGCTTGCAATAAGCGATTTTGATGGAGCAATTATTAGCATTGGGCAGGACATGGCGGCAAGTATCCTGATTGCGCTGTATTTAAAGGAGATAGGCATGCAAAAGATTATTGTAAGAGCTATCTCCGAAGACCATGGGAAGATCTTATCCCTTATTGGCGTTGATACTGTTGTATTTCCAGAACGAGATATGGCAATACGGCTTGCTAGCAAACTGGCACTGAAAAATGCAATGGATTACCTTCCTCTTACTGAAGAATATGGGATCCTTGAGGTTGTGCCACCTAAAAGTTTCATTAATAAGTCGCTTAAAGACCTCAAGCTTAGCACACGTTTTGGATGTCAAGTTATTGGGTTGAAATATTATGCTAACGGGAATTATAATGATGTGAGCGAGAAAAATGCTCAGATTAAAATTGCACCAACAGCTGATGATATAGTAACTGAACATTCCGTGATGGTTGTAATAGGAAAGTTAAGTGATATTGAACGCCTGCAGAATGCTGACTGATTATATTTCAATTTCCATGCCTTCACGTGCGATGTCAATGGTCAATTTCCCACGCCGAGAAGGATTCATCCCTAAATAAAGTTTTGCATTAGATAAAACAGCATCTAATTTGTTGTCATTGTAGTCTGGCTCGTGATGGAAGAGTATTAATCGTTTAATGTTGAACATTGCAGCGATATCAATAGCTATTGAAGCTGAAGAATGCCCCCAATCCACTTTATTAATAGATTCTTCAAAGGTGTATTGTGTATCAAAAACGCATACGTCAGCATTTTCAAAAAATTCTTTATATGAATCAATTTTATCAATTTCATCTATATTGAATTCGCAGTCACTGGTAAATACAAAAGACTTGCCATTTTCCTCAAATCTGAATCCAAATGAGCCACCAGGATGACGCATGCGTTTGTTTGTAATTTTGACATCATTTATGTATATTTCGCCTTCTTTTTCAATGATAAAGAATTCCTTTTGAGCAAGCATATATTCTAGATTAATAGGGAAATGGGTAAAAACCTGCTGATATTCTATGCGTTCTTTAATATCATTGTATGGCGAATAAATATTAAAACGATTCCCTCTAATATAAAATGGGGCAAAGAAAGGTATCCCTTGTATGTGATCCCAATGTGTATGTGTGAGCAGGATAGTAGCAAATCCTTTGCCTTTGCCAAAATCCCCTTTCAAAAGTTCATTTCCAAGATGCTTTAAGCCAGTACCGCAATCAATAATGATTAAATCATCAGAAGCAGTTCGTATTTCCAGTGTTGTAGTATTGCCGCCATAGGTTCCAACGATTGATGTTGGCAATGAATCTAAAAATGTTTCAATTGATTCATCATTGGCTATATCTTTTGGTGTTGCTAATTGGAGAGCCTGTTTTATTTTATCTCGTATTGTGATAGAGTTTAATGTGGTGGGGATTGAACCTCTTACTCCCCAGAATTTAACTTTCATACGGGTGCCTCATTTGTTTTAACATGTGTATGTATATAATATCGTAGTTTTTATTGGATTCAAGAATAATTTTGTTGAAGGCTCTGACCCCTATGGAATGGACGCATCTCGATGCGCCCCTACATAAACCCTTCTTTGCTCTGACCCCATATTTTCTTGCCCTACTATTTGCTTTGACCTTTTTTCAAAACGTTGAATATTGAACCTTGAACAACAAACATTTTATGCTCTGACCCCATTTACTAGAACGCATGGCCATACGCCCCTACAGAAAAAACTGCTCTGACCCTACTTTCAAGGCTTCAGGGCGTATCGCAATGCGCCTCTACATTATAATTTTTTTACCAAAATTACAAAAAATTTTCCCAAATCTTGTTAATTTTTTCCACTTCATGCGTTGTATATATAAAAGCAGTATAAATAAAATTTATAACATATGGAGGAATTCTATGGCAAGGAAATTGCGTGTACAACTACCAGAACTTACCTATCACATCACTTCCCGGTGCATTGAATGGCGGGGTATGTTACAAGAAGACTACGTTAAGGCAGTCTTTGTGGAAATACTGCGTAAAGCCAAAGAAAAATACCATTTTAAGCTTATTGGCTACTGTATTATGGATAATCACATCCATTTAGTTATCCACACAGTAGAGGATGGAGCACCTATTTCGCGTATTGTGCAGTATATAAAGGCACGTTTTGCAGAAATGTATAACAAAATTACCGGAAGAACAGGCCCATTCTGGAATGAGCGGTATAAGGATAGCATTGTGCAGTTTGCAAGAAATGGATTTCATTATTTACTATGGTTATTGTGGTATTTGGCGTATAATCCGGTACGAAAGAGGATGTGCGGGAGTCCCTTACAACACAGGTATAGCAGTATAGTAGCGTATTTAGAAGAAGATGCAGATGTAGGAGTACCCATAGACCATCATGAGTATTTTATTAAGTTAGGCAAAACTTTTGCAGAGAGGGCGAAAAAATTCATGCAGTATGAGGAAGCCTACCGCAAGCGGTATTCTTTAGTCGTTGAGTGGGTGTAAAAAAAAGGGGTCAGAGCCCATTAATCTTAATCACTGAATCAACCGCTTGACAGTTTCAGCATCAAGATTATGCAGATGGTGCACATTCTTGACATTGCGTGGTATCAGCGCATTAATCTCATCAATTTTATCTTTAAGCACAACATTGCGTGCAAGATCAGAGGCTATTATATTTTCAAATTCAACTTCAAGCCGCTGCAAGCTTGTGACACTATCAGTAACAAGATTTTTTAAGTTGTCTTTTTTATGTAAAATGGTGTTTTCATCATAACTATCGCCCAGAAATTCTTTTAACACTGGCCTGTTGTTGTATAGTGTTGTATTAATAATGTTCTGGGTATTGGTGCCACCTTGTTTTTTGTCGTCTAATAGCATACGAATGCCATCATCAATAACCTGATAGCGGGAAAGTGATGTCTGTATGTCTTTAATCTGGTTATGAATTTCATCCAGGCGAGCCATCACCCTGTGTTCAATGTTGATTTTATCACCAGTTACTTTATTTTTATTTCCTGATTTGTGTTCATCAACATTTATTGTACTTTTAAGCTGACGTGCGGATTGCAGAATAGCATCGATACTGACTTTCATATAACCCTCCCTGATTGCAAACTCCTTATGATTTAATATATTCCGTATCATAGATTTTTGTCAACAGTAAAATATAATGTGACATAAAAAAATCCTATATTACTTATCGGTTTACTAAAAAAATTTATAAAATAAAAAAATTTTTTTAAAGTTTTTACAACTCAAGCGTTTATATAAGTAGGGCGATAGTAACCGCTATATAAATTTTTATTATGGAAGGGAAACCTATGCAGACAAAATTTGATTTGCCGGTTCAGCGATGTATCAATGGCGATTCAGTTGATGATTTAAGCGATGCAGAGCTCGTTGCTGTTTTACTTGGTACAGGAGTGAAGGGCAAGGATGTCATGGAGTGCGCTTTTAGGCTTATTCAGCAATTTGGGAGTATCAGCGGCATATATCATGCAGGGATAAGGGAAATAGCTGGCATAAATGGAGTGGGCGTTGTTAAGGCAGTAAGGCTTAAAGCTGCTATGGAGCTTGGCAAGCGTTTGATAGCACCACGCAATTATGAAGAGTCAATTGACTCGCCGCGTATTGTGTGGGAGTGCCTGGTAGGGGATATAGCCTGTAGCAGGCAGGAGGAATTCTGGGTAATGATACTTGACAACAAAAACAGGCTTATAAAAAAAGCGCGAATATCAATTGGGACAATTTCTGAGGCACTGGTGCATCCACGTGAGGTGTTCAGGGATGCAATACGTGAGGCTGCATCATCAATTATTATTGCGCATAATCATCCTTCGGGTGTCCTCAAGCCTTCGGTCAATGATATTGAGATAACAAAACGGGTAGCGCAGGCTGGTTCAATTGTTGGCATACAGCTTCTTGACCATGTCATTGTCACAGATAATGATTATTTAAGCCTTAGAGAAACCGATGAGACATTGTTTGCGCTGTAAATGTAGATACATTTTAGGTTCAATGCTCAACGTTCAAAGTTCAATGTCCAATATCCAATATTCAATGTAGAGGCAAATTGGCATGCGCCCTGTACAAAAAGTAAAAAAGGGTCAGAGCATAATAAGGTTCAATGTTCAACGTTTAATGTTAAAATAAAGGGGTAAAAGGGTCAGAGCCTTTTTACAGAAAAAATTCCCTTGAAAAAAAACATCCTGCATTATACGATTGGATTGCAAAAATGGGGTCAGAGCCTAAAAATGATGTTCAAGATTCAAAGTTCTTTGTTCAATGTTTGGAAAAAATAGGGTAAGAGCTTACCAAAAAATTAAAGGGGAATCACTTATGAAAAAGAATATATTAATCCTGCTTTTGCTGTGCTTAACAACAGTAAATCCTATCCTTGGAATTGAAGTAAAGCCAGGAAGCTGGATTATAGTTAATGTTCCTGCATCAGAAAATTCATTAAAAACTGTGCCGGTTAAAATATATTTCCCCAAAGAATATTCCAAAAACAGCCCTACAATTATTGCACTGCACGATTATGATGGCTCCATGAATAGCTGGCAGAATAATACCAATATTGCATACTATGCCAATATGTATAATATGGTCATCGTATGCCCCAATATGCCGCGTACGGTGTATGAGTCCCAGTTTTTTGATGAAACAACTATACGATGGAATGAGATGCCTGCGGCAGTATGGATTGGAAATATATTAATTCCGCATCTTAAAAATACAGAAGGATTAAAAATTGAAAAAACTTCTCTGGGGTTATGTGGATTTTCTATTGGTGCGCGTGGGGCACTTCGTATAGGGGAACTCTACACCGATACTGTAGGAGCAATTGCATGTTTGTCCGGGTACTACGACATGCTTGCGTATACCAAAAACAATATGTTTGTGGCGGTGTATGGAAAATATAATGATAATCCCCAGCGGTGGGCTACTGTGGACAATGCAATTGATGATGCAAAAAATTTAAAAGATGTTGCAGTATTTTTAGCTCATGGCAATAAGGATTCACGTGTGCCAATGGAACAAAGTTTTATGTTGGCGTTAAAGTTGAAACAATTGCAGAAGGAGCAAAAAACCGGTTACAATTTTACTTTTGTTGAAAAGAAATATAAAATGCATGACTGGAATTTTTGCCAATCAGTGCTACCTGAGATGATGGCGTTTTTCAATGAAAATCTGAAATAGATGGATGTTGTTACACACTCCAGTTGTTTTGTTGGTAAGAAATATTTTTATATAAATAAGGTGTACATGAAAAAATTTTTGGCGATAGCTATAGTGATTATATTTTTTGCTGTAAATGGATGCTCAAAAAAAGGCGTCCGTGAAGGCAATTTTGTCTGTACAATGCACGGTATTCATAATTGCTACATTAAAGCCCAGGTGGCACAGTGCATTGGTATTGATGAAAAAACAATTGATGATTATTACCTGTTCTCTGAGTCGGGTATTGGCGATAGTTCCGCAAATGAATCTAAGCTCAAGTCAATGGTGTGTGATAAAATCGTTGATGAGGTTATGCTTCGTATTCAGATGGTTTATTCCGATAAACAGTTCCAGCGATGGCAATTCACTGATATGTCATTGCCGGTGATATTCAGAACATTTGTCAAGAAAGGTAGTCGCCAGGAAATGGTGGTCATAGGTTTTGTAAAAAAGGATGACATGTCCCCTAAGGCTATTATATATTACCTTCCGCTGGAATATAAAATGGATATTATTGGAAGAGAAAAAAATAATTATAAAATACAGCCTGACTGGTAATAAACTTGACAAAAAATGAGTGAACGCTTGTTCTATACACATTATGATTTCATGCTTTAACGTTATGGGTGCCGGCTTTAGTGCAGTGAGTAAATAAGGTATGATGGCATGTAACAAGGTACGTACGGAAATATTTCCTTTTGAATTATCGCGGGATTATAATAACAGCAATACATTTAATCATGTAGGAGAAAAATACGTTATGCTGACATTAGGTATGGACATTGGCTCTATTACTACAAAAGCGGTAGTTCTTGATAACAACAATATCATTGGAAGTAAAATTATATTTACTGGCTTCAATGCTGCCAAAGCCGGTGAAAAGGTAACACAGGAGCTTTTAACACAGCTTGGTTTGTCACTGGAAAAGATTGAAAAGATTGTTGCAACAGGATATGGCCGTAAAAGTGTTGCATTTGCACATAATAATATAACTGAGATAACCTGCCACGCAAAGGGTGCTCACTTTCTGGATAACTCAATACGTTCAATTATTGATATCGGAGGACAGGATAGTAAGGTAATCGTAATTGATGAACATGGCAAGGTAAAGGATTTTGCCATGAACGATAAATGTGCTGCTGGCACGGGTCGCTTTCTGGAAGTGATGGCGCGGGCATTGGAAGTGGACTTGGATGAATTTGGGGAGCTATCGCTTAAAGCTAACAATCCTGCCAAAATAAGCAGCCTGTGCACTGTCTTTGCTGAATCCGAGGTAATATCACTCATTGCAAAAGGTGAAACACGTGATAACATTATTGCTGGCATACACCAATCAATAGCTTCCCGAATAATAGCAATGGCCAGCCGTGTAGGAATAACTAGCCCTGTCATGATGACAGGTGGTGTGGCAAAAAATATTGGCGTTGTGAAAGCCATTGAGAAACTTTTAGATTCACCGGTTACCGTTTCAGATAATGCACAAATAATAGGTGCATTAGGTGCAGCACTTTTAGCTGCAGAAAATTAATTTATTGTTTTCTTTTTATAAAAAGTTTTTCCCAGTATTCTATTTCTTCCCTGCTTAAGGTTGGGTTTTCGTCTTTTTCTGGGGTTTGTGCCACGGTATAGTCTTCTATAGTTTGATTTATAAAATCTGCAAAGTCCTCACTTTTCATGGTGCGTGTTTTAAAACGGCTGACAAAATCAATGATATCTTTATCACTGGTAACAACCGTAGTGTTACGAGGTTGTATGTCTTTTCGTATAAATTCTTTTATTAAAAAATCCGCCGAATAATGTAACGAGTAATACACATCAATATTTGCAACTTTTTCGCTTTTTATAGGTATTTCAACATTCTTTTGACCGTCAAAAACCACACGTATGCGTTTTCCAGTGAGCTTGGCAAATGTCTTTAATATATCTAAAAGTTCTTTTCTGGCTTCAGTAAGGTTATCCTGAAGCATCAGCTCTTCTAAATGGGGAAATTTGTATATTAGATTGTAGCCATCGATGAGGTAGGTCATAGCAATATACCTTTTTTATTAGCTACTGTTGTAATCAAAATACGTGATACTATTCTTTAACTTTGTTACAATATTACGTAAATACAAGCACTTTTTAAAAGTATTTACCAAATATTTTTACTATTTGCTATTATTTTTATTGACTGTTGTTCAGTTATATATATATAAAAGCAAAACGATGTATATGTTTAACATATATAAACCGACAAAATAGATAAATATTTTATAGAGAGAACAAAGGCACGTATGGATGAAAAAAAATATGATTTAGAATATCTTGAGCGACAGCTCCATAACCTTTCCAAGCTGGTTGAGATAAACAGGATTATAAACTCAACACTTGATATGGCACGTCTTTTTACCATAATCATGGAGATTATTAAAGAGATTATGGAAACAGAGGCAAGTACCTTATTTTTGTATGATGAAAAAACTAATGAACTTGTGTTCAAGGTGGCACTGGGCGAGGCTGGGGATAAATTACAGGAAAAGTACCGGGTTAAGTTGGGGCAGGGTATTGCAGGATGGGTTGCTAAGGAGCGTAAAGGTATTTTTGTCAATGATGTATATTCAGATAACAGGTTTGACCCTAATTTTGATAAACAAACAGGGTTTACAACCCGTTCAATTATATGTGTGCCATTGTTATATAAAGGCAAGCTTTTGGGCGTAATACAGGCAATTAATCCCACCAATCGCCCTGCTTTCACTGAAGAAGATATGCACCTGTTTTTGGCATTTGCTGATCAGGCAGTGCTGGCTGTACAAAATGCTATCTTTTTTGAACATGCTATTGAGGAAGCACGCATGCGTCATGAATTAGAATCGGCTAAGGCAATTCAGCATTCACTGCATCCAGCAGTTGCAGATAATTTTGGCTTTTGTACAGTAGCTGCACGATATTTGCCTGCACGTGAGGTTGGTGGTGAATTTTATGAAATCAAACAGTATGATAATACATTAGCTGTTGCATTATGTGATGTTCATAATAAGGGTGTGCCAGGGGCGCTAAATGCTGCATTGGTTAATGGGCTAATGAAAGGCCTTATGAATGTGTATGGCAACGTTGTAAGCCCTGTTTTTATTAATACATTGAAAGTTGTTCAAGCACATAATATTAAAACCGTATCGCTTTTTTTTGGGCTAATACATGCACAATTGAAAACGCTTACCTTTATGAATACCGGCGAGGCCTATCCTGTGCTTATACGCAATGGCATTGCACGTTATTTGCGTTTTTCACATTCTATAGAAAACAATAAAAAAGTTGTTATTAAGCTTTTGCCGGGCGATATGTTTGTAATTGTCACTGATGGCATTGTCAACTGCAAAAACCGCAATGCACGCCTTTTTGGGTTAAAACAGGTAATGGATACATGTTGCCAGTACAATGAACCATCTGAGTGTGTTGATGGACTGCTTATAAAAGTAAAGGATTTTATGCAGGGTCTGGCTCAACGGGAAGACATATCGGTTATTGCAGTAAAAATACAATAAAAAGAGGCTTTTTAATGGAATATGTTTCAGTAATCTTATGCCGCAATTGCGGATCGCGGTATGTTGAAGTAAGTGAATGGACACAGGATAAAAAAGCTGTGTTTCATTGCCGTACCTGTGGCAAAAAGGAAATTGTTGAGTGGTTTACATTAGGCAGATGCCAGGTAACACAAACAGAATTACAGAAAGCACGCGATACCAAAGCAAAACCTGGCAAATATGAACGGTAATGAGTGAGGCTGGTTTTATACCTGCTTATACAAATTTTATTTCCGCAACCGTTGCCACAAAACCTGCACATAAAAAAGAAGTAAGCGTAAAAGCCGGGTGTACCGCCATGGCCGGGTAATAATTCTATAAAACCAGTCCAATCCATTTTCCATAAAATAGGCAGGGGCATTTCGCTTTTGGCCGGAGATTATATCTATGCTGCCGCCAATGCCAATAAACACAGTATTTTTAAACTGATTTTTGATTTCAGCAATCCATTTATCTTCTTTTGGGAAACCCAATCCAATAAATATTATCTGTGCTTCGGACTTGCGCATTGCTTCAATGACACTTGCAGCTCTTTCTTTGTTGAAGTAACCACCATGCCGCCCAACGATGCGGATTTTTGGGAATGATTTTTTTATATTGGCATACGCCTGCTCAATGATCTCAGGCTTTGCACCTACCATAAAAATAGTAAGTTCTTTTATTTCAGCAATGCGTATTAAATCCATTAGAAAGCTCATGAAATGAATGCGCTCTTTTAATGGCCTGCCTAAAAACCTTGCAGCCCAGGGAAGTCCTGCTCCAGTGGCTAACTTTAAATCAGCTTTTGAAGCAATAAGGTTTAAATCATTATTGGTGGTTAAGCGATGCAACTTATATGGGTTAAGTGCCATAACATGATGTACGCCGCCATCTTCAATCATTCGCAAAACTTTAACAACAGCCTGCTGGCGTGTACAGTTATCAATACCAATACCAATAATGTTGACTAAATTAACATCAGCCAGTGAAGTCTGGTTATATTCAAGGATTAAATCGCGTTCTTCTTTATACGAGTCATAATACATTGCGTCTTTTATCATTAACTATCCTCTCTTAATAATAATATATATTTGTGGTTTTCCCTGCCCTTACTTCTTTGACTAAAAGGATGCTTTCCTATTAGTACAAAACGGAATGTTGGGGCCGGGATAGTAGTTTGGCTGCTTGTAAATGGCCATATAGCCAACGTTTTGATTATTAGAGAAGATAAACGATAGTGTATGGATTATGTCAATTAAAAATTGAATTTGAAATATATAATACATTGACAACGGACAGGCCATACCGCCAGCGGTTTAGCAAAAAAGAAGCCTTTGAAATAATGCAGAAGGAAAAATCAAAATATGACCCTGAATTGCTTGAGGTGTTTATTAAAACGATGGGGTAGATGTTAACTATTCTTAACATTTGAAAATTTTATTGACTTTATTATTTTTACAGTATAGAAATTAAGGGTGTATCATCTTATTGGAGATAGTTACTATGTTTAGTTGCCTTCGCATGTGGAACATTATTGTAACTATGTATAACAGTATACTAAAAAGAGGTTATATGAATTAATCGATGTAATATAGATAATGAAGGTGCTGCTATCCATAATTATAATATAACAATGTATGGATACTGAAAATAACATATTACAAAAAGCATTACAAAATGTATTAGATTTGGCGCCTGGAGGTATTGTCATAGTTGATGAAACAAACGCTATTGTGTTGTGTAATCATTATTTTGCACATACTATCTGCAAAAAAAATAAAAAAAGTATTATAAACCAAAATATAACCCAAAGCACCTTGCTGCCGGATGAAATAAAAAAAATATTAATTTTTGATGAAGAATTCAGTTCAACCAGCCAGCAGGTTAAACAATGCAGCTTTAAATATTCATTACCAGAGAATACAGTGGTATATTTTAGAATTATAAAAACACATTTTAATACAGAAGAAAAAAATTTAATATTGTTATATTTATGGATATTACCGAACAGGTAATTGCTTTCAAGAATTTAAAAAAAAATGAACAAAAATATCGTTTTCTTCTGAATTCAGTACCTTTGGGACTGCTTTTAATTGATGCTCATACTCTTGAAGTTAAGGAGTGTAATATCAAGGCTGTAAAGCTTTTTCATTACAATGACTATGTTGATATTGCTGATAAACACATACAGGATATTATACTAATTGATGATACAAAAATATTGAACCTGCTTAAGGAAAAATTTGAAAGTATTAATAATTATGAATGTAAGGTATGTATTAATAATCACGAAATATATCTAACAGTTGATTTTCTTCCTGTTACGTTAGATTCTAAAAATTATTATATAGTTACTATTAATGATATTACGCCGTTAAAAAAAGCTAACGAAGAACTTATACTTTACCATAGTCAGATTAAATATCTTTTGTCGGCCATTGATTCAATATTAATTGGAGTTTCAAAGGATGATGTAATAACTCATTGGAACCGTACTGCTGAAAAAATATTTGGAATAAGTGAAAAAGAAGCTGTTGGAAAAAAGATTGTTGGGTTTAACATCCCATGGGAATGGGACAAGATATATATTGGTGTTACAAATTCAATAATAGAAAAAAGGCCGGTTACGTTACCTGACATACGGTACGATTCACTCTATGGGCAGAAGCGTATTTTAGGGATTACCATTAACCCAATCCTTGATGAAAATGGCAACCTTTTGGGCTATCTCTTATTTGGCAGGGACATTACTGATAAAAGGATAAATGAATCAGAGATTTTGCAGGCTCAGAAGCTCCAATCAATTGGTCAGTTAGCTGCAGGTATTGCACACGAAATCAATACCCCGGCACAGTATGTTAATGATAATCTCCATTTTATAAAAGATGTAATTCATGATTTAGATGGTTTAATGAATGATTGTGATGAGGTTATGAAACTATTGCTTGCTGCAAAACAAATACCACAGCGACTGCAAGCTATGCTGGATCACATTAATAGTAAAAAGCAAAAAATGGATTACGACTATTGCAAAGAAGAGTTGCCAAAAGCTGTTGATCAAAGCCTAGAAGGAATAAGCAAAATAGTAAGTATTGTTAAATCATTAAAAAATTTTGCCCATCCGGATACACAGAAAAAGGTATTCATTAACCTTAATGCAATGCTTCAAGATGTCATTACAATCACACGGAATGAGTGGAAGTATATTGCTGATTTAACAACAAACTTTAAGAATGTTGATATTATGATACCATGCTTTCCCAATCAGCTCAATCAGGTTTTTTTAAATATGATCATTAATGCGCGGGATGCAATACAGGAAGCAATTGATAAAAAGCTCATTGAAAAAGGGCATATAGAAATA
>Ga0101944_10001762_pt1 | contig 41265 bp, 27 predicted proteins | sample DewCreD2012metaG_FD_75245 | JGI IMG/M metagenome (GOLD analysis project Ga0101944, IMG submission 75245) | Hot spring sediment bacterial and archeal communities from British Columbia, Canada, to study Microbial Dark Matter (Phase II) - Dewar... ... | reverse complement strand
CGCAAGCCGATCCAGGAAGGGATCCTGGAGTGGAACAAGGCGTTCGAGCGGGCCGGGTTCGCCAACGCGATCGAGGTCCGCGAGCAGCGGCCCTCCGACGATTTCGATCCCGAGGACATCAACTTCAACACCTTCCGCTGGATCACGGCCGGGGCGGGGTTTGCGATGGGGCCGTCGCGCGTCAATCCGATCACCGGCGAGATCCTCGACGCCGACATCATTTTCGACGCCGACTTCCTGAGCTTCTGGAAGGACGAATACGACATTCTTGGCCCGCCGCGGGTTTCGGCGGGCAATTCCGGCCAGCGGCCCGACTCCTGGGACCACCTGCCCGAAGCCTTCCTTTTCGCCGACCGGCTCCGCAATCCCCTGCCCGAGCCGCACGGGCACTCGCGCTGCGGCTGCCAACTGGCCCAGGGGATGGCCGCGCAACTGGCGCTGGGCTCGGTCGCCGCCGAGGCGGCCGGCAAGGCGATCGGGCAGGAGGAGTTCGAGAAGCTCGTCTATCAGGCGGTCAAGTCGATCACGATCCACGAAGTGGGCCACACGCTGGGGCTGCGTCACAATTTCAAGGCCAGCGCCTACCTGACCCTCGAGGAGATCAACACCCCGGAAAAAACCAGTCAGACCGGCCTTTCGGCCTCGATCATGGACTACCTGCCGGTCAACTTCATGCCCAAGGGCCACAAGCAAGGGGACTATTTCAGCACGACGATCGGTCCCTATGACTATTGGGCGATCGAATACGGGTACAAGCCGTTGGCTGGGGGGACGGACGGGGAGGTGGCGGAACTGAAAAAGATCGCCGCCCGGTCCGCCGAGCCGGCGATGGCCTACGCTCCCGACGAGGACGCCCGTCCCAACGACCCCGATCCGCTGGTCAACCGCTTCGACCTCGGCAAGGATCCGATCCAGTTCGCCAAGGTGCGCAAAGAGCTTGTCTGGCAGCTCCTGCCGGGTTTGGTGGACCGGCTGACCGAATCTGGCGACGGCTATCAGCGGACGCGCCGGGCGTTCAACATGCTTCTTGGGGCCCAGAACTCGGCGATGTATGCCGCCGCCCGACTCATCGGCGGCGTCTACTCCCACCGCAATCACAAGGGCGACCCGGGGGCGAAGCCGCCGTTCGTGGTCGTCGAGCCGGCCCGCCAGCGCGAGGCCTTGGCCCTGCTCTCGGAGCACGTGTTTGGCGAAAAGGCTTATGACATTCCGCCTGCGCTGTTCAACCTTCTGGTCGATAGCCGCTGGTCGCACTGGGGCGTGCGCGAAGTGGACCGCGCCGACTATCCCGTGCGGGAATCGATCCTCGCCTGGCAGGACCGGATCCTCGGCCTGCTCTTTTCCACCATCACCCTGTCGCGATTGGTCGATTCCGAGATGAAGGTTCCGCCCGATCAGGACGCGTTCACCGCGGCCGAGCTGTTGGCGGGCCTGTCCAAGGCGGTGTTCAGCGAACTCGATCGGCTCCCGCAAGGCGAGTTTTCGGCCAGAAAACCGGCCATTTCGCCGCAGCGACGGGCGCTCCAGCGGCGCTATCTGGAGCGGCTGTCGAACCTGGCGCTGGGCAACTTCGTCGCGCCCGACGATTGCCAAACGCTCGCCTACGTCCAGCTCGGCGAGATCGAAGCTCGAATGAACGCCGCGATGGCCGCTCCGGCCAGGCTCGATCCCTACACCCTGGCCCATCTCAAGGAAAGCGCCGCGCGGATCCGCAAGGTCCTCGACGCCCGGCTGCAACTCCGCGGTCCGTGAGGCGGCCGGCGCGGCGCCTGGCGGTGCGGGCCGCTAGAGGGCCCGCCAGGCTTCGGGCCGAAGCGCGCGGGGGCCTTGGCGCTGCGCTTCCTCGATCGCGGCCAGAAGCCGGGCCTTGTCGCGCGACAGCGTTCCGGCCAGCGGCAAGTAGTTCGAGGCGTGGTTCGTGCGGAACACGCACCGCGTCAAGCCGTCCAGGTGCAAGAGCATCCGGCGAAGCTCATCGAGCATTTCGGCCGGCCCCAACAGATCGAATTCGCCCAAGCGCCATTGCCGGTGCAGCTCGGTGCCGGGCACGAGCATCAAGGTGAGCAGGGACAGGTACTCGGGATCCATGGCCGAGACCGCGCGGCCGGTGGCCTCGGCGTGCTGGGCCGAAAGCGCGCTGCCGCCCAGGCCGAGGATGGCGATCACCGAGACCCGCATCCCCGCGGCCCGCGCCTTGCGCGCCGCCGCGATCATGTCGGCCGCCGTGGCCCCCTTCCTGACGCGGCGAAGCACTTCGTCGCAGCCGCTTTCCAGGCCCAGGTAGATCAACTCCAGCTTGCGCTGGCGGAGGGAAGCCAGATCGGCGTCGCTCTTGTTGAGAATATCTCGGGCGTTGGCGTAGATGCCCACCCGCCGCAACCGCGGAAACGCCGCGCCGAGCGCGTCCAGGACGGCGGCCAACCGCAAGGCGTCCAAGACCAGGGCGTTGCCGTCGGCCAGGAAGACGCGCGGCGTGTCGGGAAACCACCGCCCGGCCAGGGCAATGTCCTCCAACACGTCCTCCAGGGGCCGGACCGCAAACGGCTTGTCCGCGTACGTGCCGCAGAAGGTGCATCGGTTGTGCGAGCAGCCGTAGGTGATCTGGAGGATATAGCTGTCCGCCTCGCTCGGCGGCCGAATGACCGTGCCGTGGTACCGCATGGGGTCATTATGGACCCGGCCGGGGAATCGGACAATCCACGCCGCGCCCCCGCCTGGCCCCCCGCCCGCTTGCCGGGCAGGTGAAACGGATGGCCCGGCGGAAAACGGCCAGGAAGTCTGGATCCGAGGGCGCACGCAGGCGTCTTGCCTGCTCCGCCGCCCGATTTGTTCGCAAGAAAGAAATTGCGATCCGCCGGCGGCGAACTATACTGGCAATCAGGGGAGCCTCGGGATTTGGGTGGAAAGGTGCGTGACATGTCGCGGGGGCTGCGTTGGTCGAAAATCGTCCATGACGGCAGGCATCGAGGCCGAGGTCAACGTTCCAGCGCAACGGTGGGCAGGCGGCGATTGGGCCTCGAAAGACTCGAAGATCGCTTGCTGCTGGACAACGCGCCGCCCACCGACGTCACCATTTACCCCAATTCCGTCGAGGAAAACGCGCCCGTCGGATCGCTGGTGGGCGTGTTTTCCACGGTCGATCCGGACGATCAAAGCTTCACCTATAAACTGATCGACGCTGCGGACAACGACAACCGGTTCTTCAGCATCCAGGACGGGAAGCTATGGACCGCGGCCCAATTCGACTACGAAGCCCGGGGCCGATCGCCCGCGTATGACATCGTGGTTCGCGTGACGGACGAACATGAAGGATCGCTCGTTAAGCGGATCGCGATTTTCGTCATCGACGTCAACGAGCCGCCGCAGTCGTTGGCGCTCTCCCCCAATCGAATCGACGAAAATCGGCCTGCCGGAACCACGGTGGGCCGATTGAGCGCGACCGACCCGGAAGGCGACACGCCCCTTTCCTACGAACTTCTTTACAGCGCGGGCGGTCCAGACACGGAGGCCTTTTCCCTGAGCGGCGCGGACTTGAAGACCAAGGTCGCGTTCGACTACGAAACCCAGCGCGAGTACCAGGTCCAGGTGCGGGTGACCGATAGTCGGGGGGAAGCTTCCTTTCAGACGGTCTCAGTCTTCGTGAACAACGTGAACGAACGCCCCGTCGCGGTCGACCAGCTATTCGCGACGCAGCAGAACGTCGGGTTGTTCGTTTCCGCGCCGGGGCTCTTGCAGGGGGCCGTGGACCCCGAGGGCGCCGGCATGGTGGTCCGGCTCCACACCAATCCCGAACATGGCGTGGTGACGGTCCGGCCGGATGGCTCCTTCGAGTATCAGCCGGATCAAGACTTCGGCGGGGCCGACAAGTTCACCTATCAGGTTTTCGACGGGAGGTCCTATTCCGATCCGGCCACGGCTACGATCCGCGTCGACTACGGCCCGAATCCCGTGGTGCGGGCGCCCAACGACGTGGTCGGGCCGAACCGGCTTTTCCTGGGCTTGTTCGAGAACAACGTGCGGCTGGTCAACTTCACGAATTGGCGGGTGTTGCTCGACAAGCCCGTGTCCGAGTTGACGTCGATCACCCTTCGCGGCGTGGACAACCGGCCGGACAACCTGACGATCGACGCGAGCCTGTCGGTCCCCGGCGTCTTGCCGGGAGGGGTGTCGTTTGACGGCGGCAGCGGACATTTGCCCGACGCCCTGACGCTTCGCGGATCGCCGGCAGCGGACGCGTGGAACGTGGGCGCGGGGGGCGTGTTGTTCAACGGCCTCCACGTCGCGTTGTCGAACATCGAGCAACTGGTGCTCGAGGGCGGCGCGGGCGACGATGTCTACCGCATGGCCTCCCTGCCCGTCGCCACCGTGCTTTCCGACCGCGCGGGTACGGACCGGCTCGACTTCAGCGGCGCGGCCGCCGCCGTGAGGATCGACCTCGGCAAGAGTTCCCCTCAGCAAGCGTTCGCAACCGGCGGTTCGTTGACCCTCCAGGGCACGATCGAACACCTCGTCGGCACCGCGTTTTCCGACTGGATCAAGGGCAATGCGGCCAACAATCTGTTGATCGGCGGGGACGGTGACGATCGTTTGGAAGGCGGTCCTGGCCGGGACATCCTCATCGGCGGCAACGGCGCGGACACGCTTTTGGGCGGGGCGGGGGAGGACATCCTCATCGGCGGCACAACCGCCTACGACGCAGACGCCGCCGCCCTCGCCGCGATCATGAAAGAATGGTCGTCCAACCGGTCATTCCAGAAACGGCGAGCCAACCTCGCCACGGGCCTGTTTCGCCTGGAGAAAGGCGCCACGGTGTTGGACGACGCCGCGCGCGACGAACTGTTTGGCAACGCCGGCCAGGACTGGTTCTTCGACGTTTTCCCCGACGTGGTTCGGGATCGCGCCCGCAACGAGCGGTGATTTTGGCCTCCGGCTCGACGGCCTGCGTCGCCGCGCTTTGGGCGCCAACATGGAACGCGCCGATCACCAGGAACGCTCGGCCAGCGTGGCGATTTCGGCCCGCACCAGCCGATCGACCACCTCGCGAGGCGTCGCGGGGCGGCGGAGCGGCTCCTTGGCGAGCATTTGCCGGAGCAACAGGGCGGCGTCGGGCGGGAGCCGTCGCGCGGCCTCCTCCAGCCGAGGCGGCCGGGCCTCGCGGTGCTGCCGGGCCAGTTCCGCCGCGCTCGATCCGCCAAACGGCGGCTCGCCGCAAAGCATCTCGTACAGCGTGATCCCAAGGCTGTACAGGTCGCTGCGAATGTCCGCCCGGAACGCGCCGCTGAACGCCTCCGGCGCCAGATAGTGGCCCGTCCCCGCCAGACAGCGTTCCAACGCCGGTTCCTCCTGATCGGTGCGCCGGGCGAAGCCAAGGTCAAGCAGGGTGACGTGTCCTTCGGGCGAGATGAAGATGTTGCTCGGCTTCACGTCGCCGTGCATCCAGTGCGCGGCGTCCAAGGCGTCCAGCGCGTCGGCCACCTGGCGGGCAAACCAAAGGGCTTCAGGAACGTCGAGCTGTTGCCCCCGAGCCAGCCGGCTTGCCAGGGTGGCGCCGGTCAGCCACGGCATCACCACGTAATAGGGCGGCGACTGGATTGCCGCCGAAAGAATCGAAATCAAGTGAGGGTGCGACACCAGCCGTCCGGCCTGCGCCTCGCGGCGAATCGTTTGCACCGCCCGCGGATCCCCTTCCCATTCCTGGCGCAGCACTTTGATCGCGTAAGCGGAGTTGCCGTGGGCTTTTCCCCCCACGGGCCGGGCGAGGTAGATGTCGGCCAGTTTGCCCTCGGCTGCCTTTTCCACCAACTCCCATTGGCCCAGCCTTTTGGCCAAACCTGATTCCCCGGTGTGGTGGATTGTTCGGGCTTCCCGGATGACGTCCCTGCTTACTTGGGTCATCGCTTTTTCGGTCGCCACGGATTGCGGAGGTTCACCAAATCAACATGGGTCTTCCGGTGCGCGGTTCATGGATGCAGGTCTACGTTTCAAATCGGAGAAAAAACAAACTTACAATGAGTTAACCCGACTCCGCTCCCGAGATTCTTCCGCGCGACTGCACCAACGAGGATCCGGCGGCTTTGGCGGCGAGGCAAATCGGCGGCCCGCGGCACGGCTTGGAAAGCCATCCGGGATGGCTTACATTAGTTATCCGAGAAAGATCGACTTCAAAACCGCGACGGAAGCAGTTCATGAATCCCCCCAAACGACGAGTGGCGTTGGCTTTCATGGCCCATCCGGATGATGCGGAATTTCTTTGCGCGGGAACGCTGGTTCGGCTGAGCGAGTCGGGCTGGGAGGTTCACATCGCCACGTGCGCACCGGGCGATTGCGGCACGGCCACGGAAAACCGCTGGGACATCTCCAGCATCCGGACCAAAGAGGCGGCCAAGGCAGCGGCCTTGATCGGGGCAAGGTACCATTGCCTGGACGAGCGGGACGGGTTCGTGGTGTACGACAAGACGGCGCTGCGAAAGACCTACGACTTGTTCCGCCGCGTGGCGCCCAGCTTGGTCTTCGCCCACGCCCCGCGGGATTACATGATGGACCACGAACAGGCGTCGCTGTTGGCGCGGGCGGCGAGTTTTCTGTACGCTGGACCGAACGTGTCGGACCTGCCGGTGATCGAGGGCTCGTGCGTTCCTCACCTGTACTACTGCGACCCGGTCGAGGCCATCGACCCGCATGGCCGCCAGGTGGAGCCCACGACGTGGATCGACATCACGGTCCAGTTGGAGAAGAAACGCCAGATGCTCGCCTGCCACGCGAGCCAGCGAGATTGGTTGCTGGCGCATCACGGGGTGGACGAATACCTGGAGTCCATGCAGCGCCACGCTGCCCTGCGGGGCCGACAGGCCGGAGTCCCGGCCGCCGAGGCGTTCGTGCAGCACCGCGGCCACGCCTATCCCAAGGACGACCTTCTCCTGGCGTTGTTTGGGACGTGAGGCGTTCCGCGCCGGGCTTTTTGCATTGCGGGGGCATGGTCCCTGGCTGCGTGCGAGACGCCGACCGAGCAACCTGAAGACGGACGACACGGACGACAGACAGACTTCTCCCGAATCCTTGGAGGCCTTTTCATGCCGCGCCCGATCAGCAAAGTCGCTCCCGACTGGTGGGACTACACGACGCTCGACCCCCAAATCCTCGACGATGCGGCCAGACTCACCCCGAAGGACATGCTGAAGCTGTCCCGACCGGGGTTCAAGGTGGTGTTTTATGACACCTTGGAGGAGTTCTATTTGGCCGAGGCGCTGGAGTATGTCAGCGCGTGGCGTCAATCGACCGACGACAACCCGGTGGGCATTTGCGGCCCGATCGGCCCCACCGAGCAACTGCCGCTGGTGGCGCGGATTGTCAACGATTTGGAACTCGACGTGCGGAGCGCCCACTTTTGGGGCATGGACGAATGGGTGGACGAGCAGGGGAATCCCGTTCCCATCACCCACCCGCTGAGTTTCGCCAAGGCCGACCTCGAAATGTGCTTCAACCGCATCCGGCCGAAGCTCCGCATGCCGGACAGCCACCTGCATTTTCCCACCGGCGACCTCAAGGCGTACTCGAAAACCTACGACCAGGTCCGCTGCGCCGTCATGCAGGGCGGCCAAGGCGAAGTGAAGCATTGGGCGTTCAACGATCCGCCGCGGCGCAAGGGCAAGTACAAGGACGCCCCGCCCTCGCCCGAGGAATACCGCAAATTGACGACCCGGGTCACGGACCTCCACCCGATGACGATTATCCAGAACGCCCGAACCTCGGGCGGCGGCCAGGTCTCGCTGGTGCCGACCAAGGCGGCCACCGTGGGACCGGTCGAGACGTGGAAGGCCGAAAAGGTTTCGATTTGGCAGGCGGGCATGCACGACAACCCCTTCGGGATGCGGTTGACCACACTCATGATCGCCAAGCGCATCCCCGACGCTTCGGTGCCCATGTCGCTCTTGGCCGACCACCCCAACGTGCAGTTCAATTTCTATCGCCACGGGATCGGCGTCGTCGCGGCGGAGATGCACTGACGTCCCCATGCAACCCAACCACGTTCTCTTCGCGCCGGCCAGACGCTCGATCCTTCCAGGCAAGCCAGGTGAGGTTGGCCCGCGCGAAGGATCAACCCCCACAAACCGCGCCATGCCTGGCAAAACGGAGTTCCCGCCGCCGACTCCTGGTCAGCGGCCATGAGGCATGTTCCTTGTTGGACGGACGCCACCCGAATGACTACCGTTCGACTCAACGCCTACGCAACCCTCCGGTCGTATCTCCACGGCGCGGCGTCGAAGGAGGTGGGGATCGAACCGGGCGAGACGGTGGGCGAGCTGCTGGATCGTTGCGGGATTCCCCGCGAGCAGACGCGAATTATCTTTGTCAACAATCGAGCGGCCTCGCTTGCCGACCAACTCCAGGGCGGCGAGCACGTTGGCGTGTTCCCGGCCATCGGGGGAGGTTAGCCCAACGGGATCGCGGAGCCCAAGGTTGGCCTCCTTCCGGCTCCGCTCTCCCAAGGCGGCAAAGGAACGGCGGAATGCGGCTCGGAGGGACGGCGCATGGAAGGATTTTCAGACCGGCTTTATCGAGCGGTGCGGGAGCGTGGCACGCCGGTGATGGTCGGATTGGACCCTCGCTATGACCTCTTGCCGGTCTCGCTGAGGCCGCTGGGGGCCGAGGCGGGATGGGCGGAGCGCGCCGCCGCCTTCGCGGAGTTTTGCCGCGGGGTGATCGACGTGGTGGCCCCCTTGGTGCCGATCGTCAAGCCCCAGGCGGCCTTTTTCGAGGAATTGGGACCGCCGGGCATGGCGGCCCTGGGTGAAGTGATTCGCTACGCCCAAGCCCAAGGCCTGCTCGTGGTCGTCGACGGCAAGCGCAACGACATCGGTTCGACGGCGACGGCCTACGCGGCAGGATATCTGGGCCGCAGCAACCAGAGCGCTTGGGGGGCCGACGCCCTGACCGTGAACCCCTACCTGGGCGACGACAGCCTCGAACCCTTCGCGAGCCTGGCCCATCGGCGCTCGGCCGGGGTGTTTGTGTTGGTCAAAACGTCGAATCCCGGCGGGCGGACGTTTCAAGACCTGCAAATGGACGGGCGGCCGCTGTATGAGCACGTGGCCGCCCTGGTCGAGAGACTCGCTGGGGAAACCTTGGGGACTTGCTCCTACGGCGCGGTGGGGGCCGTGGTCGGGGCCACCTATCCCGAACAACTCGCCCGCTTGCGGCATCACATGCCCCACGCCTGGCTGCTCGTGCCAGGATACGGCAGCCAAGGCGGCACCGCCCGGCAAGTCGCGGGGGCCTTCGACGCCCAAGGATTCGGGGCGGTGATCAACAACTCCCGCGGCATCCTCTTCGCTTTCCGCGAACGCGAATATGCGAACCAGTTCGGAGAGGCCCGCTGGCAGCGAGCCATCGAGGCCGCCACCCGCCGAATGATGGACGAGTTGGCGGCGGAGACACCAGCGGGTAAACTGGGGCGACGATGAGAAGCGATCTTGGGATCGGGCTTGGGGAGAGGGACGCCGCGGATCGGCACACCCACGGGCGGCGAACCCGCAAAAGCCCGTCGCTCGTCCTGGCGCCAACCGCCGACTCTCATCCCCGAATCCGTCCACAAAGCGTTCCCCAAACGGAGGCGTTCGCTTTGGAAGAGCGTCGATTCCCCTTTTCGGCAACGTGGATGCACCGAGCCTGTCCCCGTCTCGGGATGTTCGCCTTGTTCAGGAGACATGCATGGAAAACGCCGCCTTCGAACAAACCCTGGTGCTGATCAAACCGGATGCCTTGAAGCTGTCGTTGACCGGATACATCCTTTCGCAGTTTTCCGAGTTTCATACGGGCCTGCGGTTTGCGGGGGCGAAGATCGTCCACGTGACGCGAATGCTGGCCGAGGAACACTACGCCGAACATCGCGGCAAGCATTTCTTCGCGCCGCTGATCGAGTACATCATGGGGCAGTGCCATTATCCGGCGGGGCCTCAACGCCGCCGGGTGGTGGCTTTGGTTTATTCGGGACCGGACGCCGTGCGGAAGATCCGCGACATCGCGGGCCCGACCAACCCCCACGTGGCCCGCGAACGCAATCCCGGCACCATTCGCACGCTCGGGACGGTCGTGCCGGTCAAAGATGCCACCGGCGCGGTGATCGGCGAGCGCATGGACAATCTGGTCCACGCCTCGGCCACGCCGGCAGAAGCGGAACGCGAAATCAAACTCTGGTTCCGGCCGAACGACATCATGCCCTACATGCGCGTCTACGACACGGAGGTCAGCGACGCCCATTATTACTACCGCGACGGGAAGCTCCTCACTGCGCACGAGCCCGGCGCCAAGTGCCTGTGCGCCCCGGGCGATACGGTCTGGAAATCCGATCTCGACGCCATCCGTCAAATCGAGCGGGGCCTGCCCGCCCCATGCTCCTTGGACGCCGTCGTGGCCAAGTACCTCATCAACGAGAACCCGCAGTAGCTTCAAGACCCGCAGGGCGGCGCGGGCCGGGACCGCTCAAGGGTCGCGGCTCACCTCCTCCGGGCGAAATGCCTTTTGGGCCGCTTCGTAGACCTCGCGAAGCGGCACGCGGTAAGCTAAGGCCGCCTTGCGGCACGCCTCGAACTCCGGCGCAAACCGCGGCGGATCGTCGGCGAACCATCCCACCTTGCCCTCGATCCTGCCCCAGGGGGTTTCGACCGCGTGGGCCTTGCGTCGCAGCACATGCCGGTCGACTGGCCAGCGGCGGACGCCCAGCGTGCTCGTCTCGCAAAACAAGATGGCCTCGACCGGGCCGACCGACGCCGCGTCGCACAAGACCGACAATTTCACGCCCGGCCGGTTCTTTTTCATTTGGATGGCCGTGGTGTATACGTCCAGAACGCCGGCCTCCCAGAGTCGGTCGATCGTGTGGCCGATCACCTCGCCGGTAGTGTCGTCGAGATTCGTCTCCACCACCCAGACCTGCGGTCCCGACGCGCGATCCGTGGAGACTCCCAGCAAAAGGCGGAGCACGTTGGGTTGTTGCTCCAGGTCACGCTGGCCGGCGCCATAACCGATCCGCTGAAGCGTCATCGAGGGCACAGGACCGAATTCACTCGCCAGGGTGGTCGCGATCGCGGCGCCGGTCGGCGTGGTCAGTTCGGCCTGAACCGAGGACTCGACCAGCGGAACGCCGACGAGCAGCTCGGCGGTCGCCGGGGCGGGGACGCTGCACTCCCCATGGGCAATCCTGATTTTTCCTCCCCCCGTCGGGATGGGAGACGACACGATCCGGTCGACCGCCAGCAAATCCCAGCCTACCGCCGAACCTACGATGTCCGCGATCGAATCGGCGGCTCCCACCTCGTGAAAGTGAACCTTCTCGATGCTCGTGCCGTGGACTTTGGCTTCGGCCTCGGCAAGCCGCGTGAAAATGCGAAGGGCCAGGTCCTTCTGTCGGGTGGTAAGCGCAGACCGCTCGATCATCGCCACGATGTGGTGCAAGTGCCGGTGAACGTGCTCCGGTTCGCATTCGACGCGCACCTGGGTGGCGCGAAACCCTTTCTTCTTGACAACTTCCGCATTCAAATAGCAACCCGGCAGGCCCAGCGAGACGATGGCCGCGTTCAGCACGCCTAGATCGACGCCGGCATCGACCAAAGCGCCCAGCATCATGTCGCCACTGATCCCGGAGGCGCAATCCAAGTACGCGATTTTCATCGTTTGCCACTCTCGCTGGTGGGCGGTTTGTTGCCCAGTTTGGTCAATTTGCAGAATTTGGGCGATATGGCTAGCTCAATCGAGCCGTTTGCGGGCATTTTGCTGTGTTGACCCGACCGGGCAAGATCGCTAGAGTATCGCCTCCCGGAATGCCCCCCTATTCGATCAGGAAAACGGCATGGCCGCAACCCTGAAGCGAACGCCGTCGCCAGCCTCCTCGGTTGTGTGGCGGGGATTGCCGTCCACCATGAGGGTTGTGTTCATCACGAACCGGCAAAGGACGGGCGGCTGGCTGGCGGAGGCGTTGGCGGCCGAGAACGCGCGGCGCGTGATCTTGGAGGAGGTGGTCGGCGCGGCGGCGGGTCTGGGCCGACTTCGCGACGAGGCCGTGGACGCCGTCTTGGTGAGCCACGAGCCCGGCGAACTCGACGCGGTGGAGCTGGTGTCGGGCTACCGGGCGGGTGGGGCGGACGAAGCCGTCGTCGTCCTCGGCAATCAAAGCGAACAGGAAATGGCCGCCGCCTGCTTCGAGGCGGGGGCCGACGCCTACGTCTGCGCCCACACGACCACATCGCGGAATCTGCTCTGGATTGTCGCCCGCGCCGTCCAGCGGCATCAACTCGTTCGCGAGAATCGCCGCCTCCTCCTGGCGGATCAGCAACGGCTGCAACGGGAGCGCGACGAAGCGGAGCGGTTGCTGGTCCAGCAACGCGCGCTGATCGCCGACTTGGAGGCGATTCAGCGGCAAACCACGCCCCGTTCGGGGAATGGTTCGCCGGCCCGCGCACCGGCCAAATCCCACCCCGCCGGATCGACGGCCAGCAGTCCGCCGCCGGGCCTGCCCAAGGAACTCGTCCAACACTATCGCGACTTGCTCCGCACCTATGTGATCATGGGCTCGGGAAATCTGGCTTGTGAAATGAGCCGCCTGGCCGATTTGTTGACCACTGCCGGGGTCTCGGCCCGACAGACCATGCAGTTGCACTTGCAGGTCCTGGAGGAACTTGTGGCCGGCCTTGGGGCCCGCAGCACGCGGCACGTCATGACCCGCGCCGACCTTCTCGCCTTGGAAATGATGGTGCATCTGGCCGAGGGCTACCGCCAGCGATATCAAGAGCGGGTGCGCCCGCCCATCCAGGGCTTGCTTCCCGGCTTCGAACGCAAGTGAGGTCGTTGGCCTCGGTTCGCCAAGCGGTAATCGCTTAGGGCGATTCTCCCAGTTCTCGGAGCGAAGTTGCTGACAATGGGCCGGTCCCCTGCCCGGGAACGGTTCCCTTCAGGCCACGATGGAATGTGGCCCTTCGTGCCACGACGGAGCGTGGCCCTTCATGCGGTGGCGTGAACGATTACGCCCGGTTCCCGCACGGCAAGTCGGTGATTGTGGCGCGCGAGCCTTGCGGTCAGCGGACTTCGATCTCGTACCAGACGGTCGCGTGCCGCGGCCCGAGCATGAACTTGGCCTTGCCCTCCGCTTCCAGCACGGGCGCCGCGGCCCGGCGGTTGCCCGATTCGTCCAGCGGATAGAATCGCACCTTGCCGGCGTCAACGGGCAGCACGATTTCCGCAGGCACGCCCTCGCAGAGGACCGGCTCGCGGCCCCAGCGGTTGCGCAGGGTGACGCGGTTGCCGCCGAGTTCCTCCAGCTTGGCTTCGGAGTTCTGCTGCCAGCCGGTCGCGGCGATCAGGATCCGGCCGGGCTTGTCGAAGCCTTGGCCGTCGATCGCGACCATGGAGACCGTGGCCCAATCGAGCCGGGTCTTGCCGATCTTCAGCTTCACGTCGCCAAGCTCGAAGGTCCGGCCGCGCACGAAGCCAGTGAACAGCTTGGAACGCGGCGTGTTGACGGTGAAATAGCCGGCGCCCTTTTCCGAGACGTCCCAGCGGATCTGGCCCGTGTCGGACTGGAAGACCGCGGTCTTGTCGGGAACCTTGGGAAACGTCTTTTCGCTGGAAGCCTCGCCGTTGCCGCTCAGGTCCAGGCCGATGCGGTGCGCCAGCGACCATTTCGGGTCGAGGCCGAGCTGCCCGGCGTTGAGCGTCCAGGCGGTGCGGGTCTGGTGGAGTCTCTTGCGCTCGGCGTCGCGCGAGAGCGGCACGGTGAGGAGTTTCTTCCCCGCCGCCACGTCGCCGCGGAGGAACAACGCGGCGCAGGCCGGCATGTGGGCGATCTTGGCCGTGTCGCTCTTGATGTCGAAGAAGCCCTCCACCTTGCGCGGCTCGAAGTTCGCGTTGTGGCAATAGGCGAATGAAAAGACTCCGTCCCATCCCTGGAACGCCCCAAACGCGGCGATCATCGGGAAGCCCTCGGCCGCGTAGGAAATCGGCTGGGGATGATTGTACTCGCTCACCGTGTAGGCCTTGCCGACGACGCGGGTCGCGGCCAGGCCGCCCAGCGTGCCGGCGGGAGAGTTCACGAGGGCCTCGTTCTGCACGTACCAGTTCTGCGGGTCCCAGGGCCGGCCGGGAAACGCCGGGTGGTGCCAATACGAGTGGGCGTCAACATAGTCGAGCCGCGCTTGGATGTGCGCCGGGCTGTACCCCATCTGCGTGCCGGACACGATCGGCTTCACCTTCAGCTCGTCCTTGAGGAAGCGGTACATGCCGCCCCAGTACTTCGCCTCGGTGTCCCAGAGAAAGTCGACGAAGTCGTTTCGCGCCGGCTCGGTGAGGTTCATCTCGCCTTGGCGCAGCACGGGCACCGTGTCGTCCTCGATCTTCTGGTCCGGCTCGACGCCGACCACGCCGCCCGGCCGCAGCGAGAAACTGGCAAACTCATACGTGCCCGGCGCGAGGTTGCTGATGCTCAGCCGGGCCTTGGGATCATCGCGGTCGGCGACGAACGTGAATCGGTGCCGCTGCCACTTCGGCGTGAGCGTCACTCGGGTCTCAAATCCCAGCCGCTCCCAGGGCTCGTGGGCCATCATGCAGTTGACGTGGATTTGCCGCTTGGCGTCGCTGCGGGCCTGGAAGGCGAGCGTGTAGGGGTGGTTCTTCCGCACGCCGAAGCCGGCTTGGGTAAGCTGCGGATGCCAGGAGACCTCGCCCTGGCGCTTGACCACGATCCGCAACACCCGGGCCCCGTCGGGCCCTGCTTGCTCGATCATGGATTGCACCTCGGTCTTGGCGTCCCGTTCCATGTTCCACCCGCGATCGAGCGGTTCGCGGAAGTCGCCGTTTCGGAGCATTTCCTCGCCCAGCGGCACGGCCTGGGCGTTCCAGGCCGCGCGGAGTTTTTCCGTGTCGCCGTACTTGTTTCGCAGCCAGGCGTTCCAAAGCTTGCGGAAGGTGGCGGCATAGGGGTCGGGCAGGCGATCGAGTTGCCCCCAGCCCCAGGTGGCGAACAGGGCGTTCTCGTTGTTGATCTCGACGAACGCCACGGCCGGCTCCTCGGCGTAGGGCTTGCCCGTGTAACGGTTCACGTGGGTCAGAAGATCGCGCGCGTATTTCTTCTGAAGCTCGATCATCCGCGGTTCGAAGTTGTCCAGCCCCTTGTCGTACTCCGGCCGCTCGGCGCGGCCCGAAAAGCCCTCGGCCTCGTCCAGCCACCGCGAGACGTGCAAATTGAGATTCGTGTAGACGCCGTGTTGTTTGAGCTGAAATATCAGGTAGTCCAGTTTGTCGAGTTGTTCGGGGCTGAGCGTGAGCTTGTTGGGGCTGCCCTTGAAGATCGAGTGCGAGTCCATGTGGTGCATGCGCACGCAGTTGATTCCCAGCCGCGCCAGCCGGGCCGCAACCCGCTCGGCCTGCTTCTTCTCCGGGAAGCAGGCGTCGAAGCAGAGGTTCGTGGCCCAGAAGCGGATCGGGCCCACGTCGGTGACAAGCCTCCCGTTCTCGGCCCGCACGAACCCGTGCTTGCCCGCGGGACGCTCGAGCCACGCCGACACGTTGGTCGCGTTGTCCGGGGCGTCGTAGGAGATCACGAAGGGAAAAAGTCCGTCGTCGTCGGCGATCGCGCCGCAAACCGGCAGCGCGCCAACGATCGCCATCCAAGAGATCACGGCGAGTGTGCGATGCATCGAAGGGGCTCCTGAAGTCCAGCGTAAGGCGGGGAACCTCGTAGCCTTCCGCGTCATCAAAAACATGCGGTTTCCAGGGCCGTCGCGATCGGCCGTTGGCCGTCGTTCGGGGACATGAAGATCGGCTCGGAGCGTTCCAAGCCCGGTTCGCAAAGCGCGCCAAAGCCGCGGATCACGATGCTCCCGATCTTCCGTTGCATGGCATGGTTCCTGGCACGACGCCGCGCGTCGTGAAGACGAGTCCCAACCGGGAAAGTCACGAACATCCGCGCCGGCGGGTTGTATTCTAAGGGATTCCCGCCTGAACGCAAGGCGCGGGCCGCGATGGCCTGCTCCCGCGGCGCAACGGGGCGCGTCCCCGGACGAAAAGCGACCGCAAGGCGCGGATGCGGCTTGGCCTCGCAAAAGGCGCCGATCGCCGGCAATTCGTGGTGATCGAGCACGGCCAAGTCGAAGGCTTGGCGTTTGGGGATGCCGCAGCAAGCGAGGACGTCGCTTGGCAAAGCGGCTTGCGCCTTCCGGGCCGGGCCGCCAGGACCTCAAGCCCCGTAACGCGACAGGAGGATCGCAAAATACGCGATCAGGCCGGCCACGACCCCGAGGGCAAGCGCCGCCATGAGGAGCAGGGCGAGTGGAAGGCGTTCCGGTTGGGGAGGGCGAGCGGGGCGGAAGCCGTCGGGGAATGCGTGGCCGCACCACTCGCAATCGCCTGCGTACTCGGCCGTGAAGGGCTCGTCGCACTGCATGCACAACAGCAGCGGCGCAACGGCCGACGGCGGATCCTCGTTCGCGTCGGCCGGGGGAAAGCTCGTCCCCGAGGCGCCGCAGGCCGGGCACTTCGTGATCCGCGGCGCGCCGCACTGCGGGCATCGCGGCCACGAGCCGCTCGGGTTCTCCCCTCGCCCTGGGACCGAAACCTGGTCGCCCGCCATCCCGCTTGCCGTCCGGTCACCTTCCGCCGCGGCCTGGGAGCGGCGGGAGCGATCGAATTCCTCGGCGATTTGGCGGGCGGCGGGAGCATGTTCCTCGTCGACAGCGACGCGGGGCAGACACATCCATTCGCGTGCCCAAAGCCCTAGCGTCGCGCCCCCATCCAAGTCGGCGTTGGCGACGATCGCGCGAATCCCGCGCTCCTCGAGCCGATTTCGAAGGAGGTACGCCTCTTGGACGGAACCGGCTGTGTAGACGACTCTCAGATCCTTGACCATGCACGCCTCCTCGAGCTGATTCGCTCCACGCTTCAAGAAATGGTACGCAATCCGCCGAGAGAAACCAGCATCCCTTCCGCAGGAGGGCTTCGCCCGACAGGCTGCCGCCACACCGCGTCGGAGTCCGCAGAGCGAGGGCCACGCTTTGCTGAATTTTCAATCTTTCCACGAAGCGTTCCTCTTGCGCACGACGGGCGGATTCGGCACGGAGCCCTGAGACGAGGCCTGCTTCGAGGCCTATGCCGTCAAGACAACCCGATCGTGGTTCCCATGCAACCGGCTCGTTGCCGGTCCTTGGCGCCGCCGCGCTGGGAAGCGGCCTTGGGCTGCCTGGCTTTTCTGCAGGCAGGCAGGGGCGGGGCGTCATTTTCCTTGAGCACGGGGTCCCGCAAAGCGGCCACATCGCGGGACGGGTCCTGAGTCTCGCCGCGCCAGATCGGAAGCTTTCTGCGAGGCCGTTCCTGCACGGCCTTCCACTCCGGTTGGCGCGCCAGGTTTTGGACGGGGAATCTTTCCGCCCCCCGCACCCTGCCCGCCGGCGACGCCCCGGCCCAGGACCCGGACGAGCGTCGGGAATTTCCCTACGTCGACCTCGACGCCTTCGAGACCACCCTCTGATCCTGCCCGACGCCTGCCGCCCAAGGGACGAAGCACGCCCCCTGCGATCCACCCCGGTTTTCCCGCCTGATCGACCCGCAGGCTCCCTTCCAACGCTCCCACCAATCCGCCAGAAGCCTCGCCCGCTTGACTTGCCACCCCCTTCTACTACACTCAGGGCCGCGGGATGAAATCAGAACTCCCACCACTCAGTCTCTCTGAGATGGGTATATCAAGGCCCGTCGAACGGGGCCATCCGGCTTGTTTGTGGAGGCGAGCGTGAGAAGGGGATTGAGCCGTGCTTGAGAAGCTCACGGTCCGAGGGTTCAAGTCTCTACGCTGCGTGGAAAATATCGAACTGGCCCGGATGAGTGTTCTTTTGGGGCCGAACGCGGTTGGGAAATCGAACCTGGTTGACGCGATCCAAGTGCTTTCCCGGCTGGCTACCAGTCGAACCCTGTCCGAAGCGCTGTCCGAACCCCTGCGGGGATATCCGATTGAGGCGTTCACGTTCCCGGCCGGCGGGCTTTCGTCGCTGCTCCAGCAGCCGTCGGCCGTCTTCGAAATCGACGCGACGCTGAAGATCGGCAAGGAGCGGTTTCGGTATCGGATCAGAGTCCGCATCAACCCGGCCTCGGGCAGCCTTAGTGTCGATGACGAGTTCTTGGCTGCGTTAACGGCGTCGGGCACGATCAAAGGGAATGCGATTATTGAGAGGATCGACGATCAACTGAGGATTCGCCGCAAGAGCAAGCCAGCCCATCCGCGACAGGAACCTCTTGGACTGAATCACACGATTCTTTCCGATCCTCGCTTGGGAGGTCCGGAGTACCGGGCCGTGGAGAAATGCCGCACCGAGATCTCCGGTTGGCGAACCTATTATCTCGATCCGCGAGTGGCGATGCGACAACCCCGACCTCCCGCCGCGGTGCAAGACATCGGCGCCTTGGGTGACCAGATATCGCCTTTCCTGTACCATTTGCGCGGCGAGGACAGGAAGCGTTTCGACGCTGTGTTTCGCACTCTCCGAACGATTATTCCCTCGGTCGAAGGCCTCGACGTCGACCTCGACGACCGACGCGGAACGCTTGACATTCTGGTTCGGCAGACGGGGCTCGACTTTTCCTCTCGAATCGTATCGGAAGGCACTCTCCGCGTGCTTGCGCTGAGCGCCATGGTCGTAAATCCCTGGAGTGGGTCGCTCTTGGCCTTCGAGGAACCAGAGAACGGCGTGCACCCGCGGCGCCTCGAATTGATCGCCGAGTTGCTGCTTTCTCTTTGCGTCGAGCAGGACCGGCAGATCCTGGTCACCACGCATTCGCCGTTGTTCGCCAGCATGATGTTGCGGCGGTGGCGCAAGGATCCTGGATTGGTGCGGCTCTTCCAGGTGCGGCAGCGGCCGGAGGGCTCAACCGTGGAGCCCTTCGAGCCGGCCCCCTTGTTCGACACAAAGGAAATCGCACAAGCCCTGGCTTCCGAGTCAGAAGACGCGGTCTTTGAAGGCATTCTGATGAGGGGGCTGCTTGATGAGTAGATCGACGATCGATCTTTTCGTCGAGGACCGCGCGCACGAGGAGTTTCTTAAGGCGATGATCTCGCGGTTGAGCGCTGAAGAGCGCCGCGAGACGGTGATACGCGTCCGTTCCGCCCGAGGCGGCCGTGGAAGAGTCCTTGAAGAATTCGAATTGTATCAAGAGGCGGTGAGGCGGGGATTGTCGTCAATTCCCGACATTCTGGTGGTGGCCGTCGATGCGAACTGCGCCAGTTTTCACGAGACCCTGAAGAGCCTGGCAAGCCGCCTCAAGGAGGGGTTTGAAGGAAGGGCAGTCTATGCCTGTCCGGACCCGCACGTGGAACGCTGGTATATGGCCGACCCCGAGTCTTTCGCGGAAGTGGTCGGCGCAGAACCACCCCGAGAACGCCGGAAGTGCGAGCGAGACCGATACAAACGGCATCTCGTGGAGGCGATTCGCAAGGGCGGACACACCCCGACGCTCGGTGGAGTCGAATTCGCCATCGAATTGGCGCAAAAGATGGACTTGTACCGCGCCGGCAAGAACGAACCTTCGCTCAAGGCCTTCGTCGAGAGTCTGCGGAGAATGCTGCGTTTGCTGAGCGACGTGATGCAGCCTTGACGGCTCTTTCGATTCCAGCAGGAGATTGCCACGTCAACTGAGGAATTGGGGTCAGGTCTTCGCGCTCAACTTTGCCTTCGCGGGTTGATGCTCCGAAAGGTCAACAACAGAACCTGTGCCATGCCCATTCTTGGCGGCGATTGACCTGGCTTGCACGGTCCGCGATTGCCCGTGGGCGCCATCGGGCGGCGCTTCGGCGGCGTCAGGAGGGCGGCGGTTTCGAGGACGGTGGCGCGGGCAGCACGTCCGCGCGGCAAAGTCCGTGCGTGGGACGCGCGAGGGGCGAAGCTCTTGCCACGCCCGCAGCCGACGGCCAACAGAAAAGTTAAGTGTCTAGACCTGACCCCATTGTCTGAAAGTTGGCAGCCCCAAGGCCACCTCGATCAGCAACCTGCTCACCGTTGCTATTCCAGGTGAACATCGTCCACATAGAACACCGCCGGCTTCGTGTCCAGGCCCACGAAACCGCACCATGTGCAGAGCTTGAAGGCGGGATTGCAAAACGGCAAACCCTCCTTCGTGGTCGTGCCATCCGCAGCGATCAGACGCAGCGTGCAGGTCTTCGGCTTGCCCTCGCCTTCCTCGAACTCGACCTCCACGCCCAGCCAGCGGCCCAATTCGTAGCGGCCAACGGGAACCCAGCCGGCTTGGCTGGGGCCGGTGCAGGCTTGCACGACGCCGTCGGGCAGGAATCGCAGGTACGGGCCGGTGGCGTAGCGGTCGCCGGGCTGCGAGCCGCCAAACCAGTCGCGGAATTCCAGGCCGATCGTCGCGGGCTGAGCAGCGTCATTCTTGAGAAAGCATCGCATGCGGACCTTGCCGGCGCCAGGCGTCCGCTGTACATACCAGTGCGGCTTCCAATCAGTCACGCCGGCGGCGTCCACGAAGCGGAGGCAACGCTGGCCGGACGCGGGCTCCCGATCCGTGACCGCGGCTTCCGCTTGGCCCTCCTTGGCCACCGCGCCCGGCGGAGCCTCGCCAACGTCGTAGTCCTCGAAGCCCTCGACGAACTCTTTCCGCAGCGCACTCGCCGCGGCGCGCTCCACGGTTCGGTGCGTCACGCCTCGCGGCAGGCCGCGCCATGACTCCGGTCCATACAGGCCCGCCCCGCCGATGTCGATCGGCTTGAACCCCAGCTTCAACGCCGGTGAGTCCGGTTGCAGGCGAAAGTCGTGTCGTTTGGGGTTGACGAACTTCGGATCGGCCACGATGCCATTCTGGTCCCGGCCGGCCTTCTGCCACTCGGCCAGCGACCGCCCATCGAAGTCGGGCGACGGCGCGGATTCGCTCCAGTAGCAATTGCGGTCGGCCGTGAATTTGCTCCCCGCCTTCCAGTTGCTGCCCCACAGCATCCGGGGATTGGCGTTGTAGACGATGTTGCGCTCCAGGTGGGCGTGGTTGGTTTCCGGTTCGTGATCGGCATTCCGCATCCACTGGCCTTCCTCGGAGTAGGCGAACACGTTGTTTCGGATCGTGTTTCCGTAGGGGTAGGCGTAGCAATGCAAATGCAGGCCGCCATCGCGGGTGTTGTACACGACGTTGTTCTCGACCACGATCTCCGAGCTGCCCGCGTCCAGGTAGATGCCCCAGCCGCCGTAGCCTTCCCGGCCGCGTTCGAACCGCGTCACGTGGTGGATCAGGTTGTGATGCAACACGGTTCCCGGCGAGACGCCCAGCGTGTAGATGCCGCCGATGTCGTTGAGCACGCCGTTGCCGAGATGGTGGATGTGGTTCCAGCCGACCTCGTTGTGGTGCGTGTAGGCGGGCGCCCGGCCGGTCCAGCTCCAGCCCAGATGCACGCCGGTCCAACTCAGGTCGCAAATCTCGTTGTGCGTGATCTGGTTGTAGCTTGCACTGCCGCCCAGAAACACGCCGCACGCCGCGCGGTACAGCTTGCCGCCGTCGTGAATGAAATTGTTGTCCACGACATTGCGAGCGGTCAGGTACCAGTCGGCGGTGCTCGCCGGACTGCCCTCGGACAGGTACACCCCGCCGCCGCCCAGGTCGTGAAAGCGACACTGGCGGACGACGTTCCCGACGCAACCCTCGCGCAGCGAGACGCCGTGCTCGCCGAGCCGAGTGAACTCACAGTTCTCGATCGTCGCGTGCCGCAGGCCCACGGCGAACAGGGCGCCCTTTTGCGTGTGGGCCCCTTGGACGCTGTGGGGGTAGTCCGGGCTGAGGTCGGCGTCCGCGTGTTGGAACGAGATGCCGCGAAAGACCAGGTATTCGACAATCGGCCCGGCTTCAGGGGCCCCGCGAAACGTCACCAGCGGCGACGCGAGGCGTGGGGCGATGACTTCGGCGCGGGACATGTCCTCGCCTGGGAGCGGATGGTAATACAACACGCCCTGCGCGGCGTCGAGATGCCACTCGCCTGGCGCGTCGAGCGCCTCGCGCACGCCTTCGACATAGTACCGCACCTCCGGACCGAGGAAGAACACGCCCGCCGGTCGGGCGAACGTGATGCGGCTCCGCTCGCGGTCCATGCGGCCGACGCGGTTGAACGAGTTCACCCAATTGTGGAAAAGCACGACGGTGGCGCCAGCCGCGTCCTGGAGCGCCGCGAGATCGCTTTGCCGGTACGTGATCCCGAGACAGACGGGGTGCGTGTCCTGGGTCAATTGCAGCCGCTTCGTGTAGAAGTAGCTTCCCTCGTTCGGCATCCTTGCCCGCACGCGCCGCTGGCCGTTGACGAACAACTGATAAAACGGCTTGGCGCGCGTGCGGACCCAGGGCACGTCGGCGGCCCAGAGCTTCTCGTCATGGCGACGCCAGCCGGCGATTCGCGTCCCGCCGCTGACGATCGGTTTCTCGTCCCGGTAGGCGCACCAGACGATGGGCCGTTCCTTCGTGCCCGCGTCCGCCGCCGTGAACTCCAGCGGCCTGGCCAATTCATGCCTCCCACCGTGCAGGCAGACGGTGACCGCGCCGCCGGCCTTGGCTTCTCTCGCCGCATCGCGGGCCCGCTCCAGCGTGGCGAACGGTTTGGCCTCGGTGCCGGGATTCGCGTCGTCGCCGGTGGGCGAGACGTGGAACTCGGCGGCCGCGACGGCGTGGCAGGCGGTTGCCAACGCGATGACGATGATGCTAGGAATCAGGTGGGTCATGGTCGGTTTTCCTTCAGGCGAGTTGTACCGGGCACGGACGTGGCGCCGCTGATCATCCTTTGCACGTCCTTTCGCCGGCAGTGGGGTGTCACAAGCAAGGATTCTACCTTCCCCCCGCGCCAGACGCACCCGACGATGGTTGGCTCCGGCGTAACCGTTCACAGGCCGGAGAGTGGGGCGTTTTTCGGGCCGTTTCACACCGAAAAATGCGCCTGCCTCCTTACTGGTCAGGGGGAGAGTCCCATTTTCGCGGACTTCGCCGCGAAAATCGGGACAATCCTTGTGAACGTTTACCTCCGGCACGTGCAGCTCGAAGCACACGTCCCATGCCTTCGGCAACCGAAGAGCAGGATGCGGTCCGCGTCCCGTGGGAAGACCATCCGCTGAAGCGCGATCATCGCCACGCCGCCCTGATCCCCAGCCGGGAGACGGGCGAAAGGGTTGTACACGAATACCATGAACAGGGGGGGCTTGTCGCTGCGTTGCCGACCTTGGTTAGGCGGAGATGGTGGATGGGGCCCTTCCAGCCGGATCCAAGCGTCCCGCGGACTGCGACAAACGGCCTGGCGGCAGCCTTTCTCCCGGCCGGTTGCTGACCAAAAGACTCGCCATTATAATGTCCGGTTCTACGACGGCGTGATGAAGGGTCGGTCCCCGACCGTGCACAAAGCCGCCAATCCCTTCGATTGAGCGGTTTGGGGTCCCATACTAACGCCTTTGAGGCATGGCGGCCGGATGTCGCGTGCTCCTTGGAGCCAGGCTGGCGATGCCCTCCGAGGAAAAAACGATGATCCATCGCCGCGCCGCGAGGCTTCAAGAAAGGAGATGGTTGTGGCTATTCGTGTTGGCATCAACGGTTTCGGACGTATTGGCCGGTTGGTCTTCCGGGCGATTTGCGATCAAGGGCTGCTGGGCAAGGAAATCGAGGTGGTCGCGGTCAACGACATCGTGCCCGCCGACAATCTTGCCTATTTGTTGAAGTACGACTCGACGCAAGGCCGGTTTGCCGGCACCGTGGTCAGCGAGAAGTCCTCTCCCAGCGTCGCCGAGGACGACGTCCTGGTGGTCAACGGGCACAAGGTGAAGTGTCTGGCGATCAAGGAGGGGCCGGCGGCCATGCCCTGGAAGTCGCTCGGCGTGGACATCGTGGTGGAGTCCACCGGGCTGTTCACCGACGCGACCAAGGCCAAGGGTCACATCGACCCGGCCGGGGCCAAGAAAGTGATCATCTCGGCGCCCGCCAAGAACGAGGACATCACCATCGTCCTCGGCGTGAACGAGAACAAGTACGACCCGGCGAAGCACCACATCATTTCCAACGCGAGCTGCACGACCAACTGCCTGGCGCCTGTCGTCCACGTCCTGCTGAAGGAAGGCTTCGGCGTGGAGGAAGGCCTGATGACCACGGTCCACAGCTACACGGCGACCCAAAAGACGGTCGATGGCCCGTCGAAGAAGGACTGGAAGGGTGGGCGGACCGCGGCGGTGAACATCATTCCCTCGACCACCGGGGCGGCCAAGGCCGTGGGATTGGCCATTCCCGAGGTGAAGGGCAAGCTCACCGGCATGGCCTTCCGCGTGCCCACTCCGACCGTCAGCGTGGTCGATCTCACCGTGCGGACGACGAAGGACACCAGCTACAAGGAAATCTGCCAGGCGATGAAGAAGGCCAGCGAGACCTATCTCAAGGGAATCCTGGCCTACTGCGAGGACGAAGTCGTCTCCAGCGATTTCATCCACGACCCGCACTCGAGCATCTTCGACGCCGGCTCCGGCATCGAGCTGAACAGCCGCTTCTTCAAGCTCATCAGTTGGTACGACAACGAGTGGGGCTATAGCTGCCGCACCGTCGATCTGGTCCGGCTGGTGGGAAGCAAGCTCGCCTGATGACCGGCCAAGGCGGCGCGCAAGACAAGCCCCTTTGCACGTCTCCCCACTCCCGCACGCGGGAGTGGGCGAGGCGCAAGGCTGGTTTTCGGCTGGTCTTCAAGCCCTTCGGGCGGGCCCGAACGCCGACCCGCCCGGAGCCTCATCGCCTCGGGGGCCGGGCCATCAGCTCCTCGATCAACTCGGCCATTTCCTCGGCCGAGGGCTTGGGCATCACCAGGTAGTGATCGGGATGATCGACCTTGGGGTTCCAGACGGATTGTCCGTCGGGCCGGCGTTCCACCCTGCCGAAGGACTGGACCGTGAACAATTGGGGTCGGGCGACGAAGAGCACGGCCACCTGGTCCCAACTCGATCGGCCGGTCCGAATCGCCGTCTGGTCTCCCCAGAGCCGATAGGCCTCGCGAACGGGATTGGACGCCGGCGTCTTGGGAAGCAGGCGGTGGCCCGTCTTGATGTCGGCGCCGGCGGGCGAGACGTAGAAGGGCCGGGGCCACTTGTCCAGGAGTTCCTGAAAATAGCGCCCCATGCCCATCGCCTCGAAATTCCAGCCGCCCAGCCCCATCGCCACCCACCGATCCACCTTCGCGCGGACCAGGGCGTTGCCGCGCGGGTCGCGGAGCAGATGAACGAGTCCGTGCGGGTGGCCCACCGTGCAGATCGTCACCCGGCCGTCCGGTTGGGACTCCAGGAGCGACCGGTAGACGGCCACCAGATCCGGGGCCTGATCCACCACGTCGTGTCCGAAAAGCCGCGTGTCGGTGGCGATTCGCTTGGTGTACGAGTCCCTGGGATCGCCCACGTCCGTCCCCTGATATTGCCCGAGCGGCAAGTCCCCTCGACCGTAGTACGTGTTGATCGCGTCGCACGTGCCCACTCCGTAACGGTTTCGGCCGCTGCTGAAGATCACGCCGAGGATTTCCAGTTCGCCAGCGTCGGCGAGGGCGTGCAACACGGCCAAGGCCCCGGCGTCGTCGCAGTCGGAACCCATGTCCGTGTCGAAGATCACCCGGGGCCGCGGGGACGCGGGGTTCATCCGCGACGTTTCCGCGGCGCTGCCCAGCGAGTCCACGCAGATCCCCACCAACGCAATCCAAAGGAGTCGCCACGTCATAGATGGGGCCTTGAAGCTCAGGGAGTGGAAGCGGGTGTTGCGACGCTCCGCCGCAACTGGCCGCAAGCCGCGTCGATGCGGTCGCCCTTGCGATAGCGGATGGCCACGCTCAGCCCGCCGTGTTCGAGGATTTCGGCGAAGCGGGCCGTGGCCGCGGGCTTGGGAGTGCGGTAGGCCAGACCGGCGACCGGATTGAAGGGGATGAGGTTGACCAGGGCCGGTCGCCCCTTGAGCAAGGCCGCCAGTTGGCGGGCGTGCTCCGGCTGGTCGTTGAGGTCCGCCAAAAGCACGTATTCGAACGTCACGCGCCGCCCGGTCTTCGCGAAATACTCGTCGGCCGCCGCGAGGATGCTCTCCAGGCCGATCTTGCGGTTGGTGGGCACCAGCCGGTTGCGGAGTTCATCGTTCGGCGCGTGAAGCGACACCGCCAGATGGTATTGGCAATCGAGTTCGGCGAGGCGGCGGATGCCGGGAACCAGCCCCACCGTGGAGATTGTGATCCGGCGGGCGCCGATGCCCAAGCCGTCGGGCCGGTTGGCCGTCTCCAGGGCGGGCAGAAGCCGATCCAGATTGGCCAGCGGTTCGCCCATGCCCATCACCACGACGTGGGTCAAACGCTCGTCTTCCGGCAACAGCCGCTGGAGCCGGAGCAACTGTTCGAGGATCTCGCCGGTCGTAAGATTCCGGGCCACCCCATCCAACCCGCTGGCGCAAAACACGCACCCCATCGCGCAGCCCACCTGCGTGCTGATGCAGGCGGTGCGGTGGTCTTTGTCGTCGCGCAACAGCACGCACTCCACGCGGTGGGCGTCGGCAAGCTCCAATAGCAGCTTCTCCGCGCCGTCGGCCGACTTGCGATGGGCCGCCACCCTCGTCGTCCAAATCGCGAACGCCTCGGCCAACTGCCCCCGAAGCGGCCTGGCCAGATCGGTCATCTGATCGAACTCGTCGACCCTCTCGACGAACACCCAACGGCGGACCTGGGCGGCTCGGTACGCGGGAAGATTGCGCTGGGCCAGCCAGGAGCGAAACTGTTCCGGCGTTTGATCGAGCAGGTGCAACACGAAACGGCAAATCTCCAGGCAAGCGGGCAACGCCTGGGCAAGGCAACCGTTCCCAGGCCGGGAATGGCTCGTTTTTCGGGCCGTTTCCGACCCCAAAAGTGCGCCTGCGGCCTTACCAGCCAAGGGGGTCGCTCCCCGCAACGGTTCCCCGGCGACAAGGCCGTGTTCTCCGCCCAGCGGCCGCTCAAGACGCTCTGGAGCCCATCCCGAAACGGGGACCGTCACCTCGGGACTAAGCTCTCCGTGCATTCTATCGCCTCGTGCGCGGCCGGGGAATTGCCAGCGGAACATGAGCGATGGGCGCAAGGGGTTGGAGATCCCGGCCCCCCGAAAATCGTGGGACTTCACAACTGGCTATTCGAGAGCCTGGCGCCGTGTCCCCAGATTTCGGTCCAGCGTGCAGTTCTGCGATTTCCGCGGGCAGTCTGTGGATACGATTTCAGCGTTGCGCGGGTGCGAACGAAAATCGGGAAAACCGAGGCGTCAGTCGAAGCAGAAACACTGCAGCGTGTCGCACTGGTGGACCGCGCACAAGGTCTCCAGCCCGGTGGGATGCGGTCGGAGTTGAACCGCCGCGCGTGGGGCGAGGTGGGGAGAGGTTTCGCGGGCCAGAGGGCTTCGGGTCTTATGGGGCTTGTCTGCGACCGGCGGCATGGCGGGCCTTGAGATGGGCGGACGCAGGAGGGCGACGTCGTGGGAACCATGAACGAAGCGGAACGGCTGCCCGCCGCATCCCGTGGCGGAGGCCTGGGGCGCGCCATGGTCGGCTGCTTCCGCGCGGGGGGCGAGTCGCAACGGACTAGCGGCAGCCTCGGCGGCGCCTGGCAAGGGTTCGAACGTTTCCCAGGTGCGTTGCAACCCCGCTTCAATGGCTGGCACGAAATGGGCGTCGAGCAGCGGCGCGTGTTCGGGTTTGGACCTTGCGTAGAACTCGATCGCCTCTTTCCACGCGGCGTGGCGGCACGACTCGGTCCAACCCGACGCCGGCTGATGCCGCCGCAAGACGCTCAACGCCTTGTAGCGAAAGCCGTGCACGGACTCGGTCTTGACAAGGGACTGAAGTTTGGCGAGGCCACGGGCACGAGCCAGGGCGAGGCCGCTGGGGTGCGGCCGCAACGCGTCGGGGACGAGGACCCAGACGTCGGGCGAGACGCTTGCCCGCAACGCATTTTCCACCGCCGTCCACGCCTGGGTGCGCGAGGGTTCGGAATCGTCGGGCACAAGCGTCACGCGGCGAACTCCCAGTTCGGCGAGCCGCTGCCAGCGGGCCGACGTCATGTCGCTTGCCGGGCCGACGATGGCCGCGCACGGCGCCCAACCCAAGCTTTGCAGCACCAGCGCGTCGAACAGCCTCTCGAAGACGATCAGGTTCCTCACCCCCGATGCGCTCGGATCCTCGGCGAACGCCGCGTCCAGACCGACCAGCGGCGACGAATCCTTCCAAGGCCCCTTGAACAACAACTTGGGCGACCGGTCGCGGACGTCGCGCGCCCAAAAACTGAGGAGGCGTCCAAAACGGTCGCGAATCGGACCGATCAGTCGCCCCACTAAACGCGGATCGTCCGCCAGCGACGAAGCATCGATCTCTTGCGGCGAATAGCCGACTTCCTCCAGCTCGCGGCGTGTTTCCGACAAATCGCCTACGACGCCCAGCGCCAAATCGTCCACGCGATCGGCATCGAAGCCGTTTCGGGACAACAAGGCCACCACGGAACGGCGAAGCTGAGGTTGCGCCTCCTCGAATCGCCGGCGGGCGAGTACCAGGAAAGTCTCCAAGAGGCTTGCAACCCGCTCCCGGGCGGCGAGTTCGTGCTCGGCTGCCGAGTCGATCGGTGGGATACGAGTATGGGGAATCTCAGCAAGCTGGGCAAGCTTCTTCAGGCATTCGGCGACTTGTCCTGAGTTTGGCCGTGGAAAATGCCCTCCGTTGATATATGCCAAGATCGATTGGCCGGCACGACGGCAATGAGGCAAACAACTCCATCGGAGGGTGCGGGCATCGACAACAAAAGATCCTGGCGGTGTTTCTCCCGACGCGAAAGGACACATCCCCTGAAGGAACTGAGGGCCTCGCTTTGCGAATCTCACGTCCTGATAGACAGCCGAGGCCGACAGCCGGGGGACGCACTGGGTCTCGACAAATTGGTCGAGGGTCATGTGTGACATTGGAGGGGTCCTTGAATTCGGCGTGCGGATTCTAGTTCGGACCAGCCTGCCAAGTCCAGACGAATCGCCCGGGAAATATGACGGAATATGGTTGCAAATTACAAGTTGTCTGGCTTCCTTGGGTTGGGGGCATTCTGGCGAACATCATGCTCGGAAACACCCGACGAACGAGGCCGGTAGGGAGGCCGACGGGTTTCACCAACTGGATTCGCTCGAGGGGGAATACCCGGCTTGATTCGACCACGGTCTTGATCGGCAGGGGCCGTTCACGGGACCCGTCCCCTGCCAGAAAGGGCCCGAGCCTGTGAACGCTTACACACAACACCGCAGCGCCCGGGCAGGCCAAAGCCATCCGAGGGCAGCCAAACGAAGACAAAGACGCCCAGGAATCCAGACCACCACTCTCATCTCAAACGGGTGGTTTGAGATAGGAGTTCGCGTTGAACTGTCGGCGCTCCAGCAGCCAATGTCTGGCAGCGTCCTACTCCTCGTTTCCCTTCTTTCTCAACCGCGCCGCGGCCCAATTGGCGCTGTCGCAAATGTGGCCGTCGCCGGCGTCGGTGACCACGAGGCGCAAGCGGCGCACGCCTTCCAGCGGCACGTCCACGGCGGTGGTTTGGCGGTTGCGGAGCACGCCGCTGTCGAAGAGGAGCTTGTCGTCGCCATAGACCTGGAAAACGACCGTGCCGTTGCGTTCCGGCGGGCCGACGATGGCCTGGAAACGCACGTACTTGCCGTCCAACGCGTAGACGATCTCGGACGGGGCGTGCGTGCCGATGCCCTTGGCGTACCGTTTTCCGCCGATCCGCATGGTGTTGTCTTCAATGTCGCGGTCGCGGCGCGGCAGGCCATCGCCGTTGCGGGTCCAGCCGGAGCGGGCCGATTGCCACGAAAGATCGCTCAGATAGACCCAATCCTTGTCCGGCGCGGCCGTTCTTGCAGGCGAAGGCGGCGGAGGCGACGGCAAGACCACCTGCTGACGCTCGGCCTCGGTGCCCTCGAGCGACACTAGGTCCTCGCGCGGGTGCTTGGCCAGCCGATCGCGGACCGAGGAAAGAATCGCCAGCAGGGCCTGGTAATCCGGGTCCTTCTCGTCGGCGAAGACGACCGCGTCGCATCGCTGCCACCCACCCGCCGCGGCGGCCAGCGGCGCGGCCAAGGCCCGGCTCTGCCGCACGTCGCGGCGGTTGAGCGACAACCACCAGGTGTCGCCGCGGCCATCGTCGCTGCCGTGGCAATTGCCGCACCGCCGGGCCACGATCCGCTGGGCGGCCTCCTGCGCCGGGCCCGCGAAAATCTGCCGGTTCGGATAGTGATTGTTCTCGTAGCGGTCGTAGTACACGCCGTTGCAATCGATCCACGTCACCAGCCGCTGCCAATCCTCCGGCGTGAGCTTCACGCCGTAGTGGCCGGCGGCCAGGATTTTCACGAGCGGCGAGACCTTGGAGCCGTAGGTGTAGGGCGGCCGGGGCAAGACGTCGTCGGGATGGTCCCAGCGGTTCGAGATCGCCACGGTCAGGTACGGCAGCAGTTCCTGATAGCCGATCGTGAACTGGTTGGTGAGGTCGTCGGTCAGGATCACCTTGTTCTTTTCCCGCTCGTAGGTGTGGCACGAGATGCACTTGGCGTTCAGAAGCGGCTGGATGTCGCGGAGATAACTCACGGTCTTTGTGCCCCAAGGCGGCGGCTCGGGCCGGCTCGGCGGCCGATGGGCGGCCAGGAACCGGACGGCTGGCGGGGCCTGGTTGCGCGACTCGTGGCAGCCCACGCAACCGCGCCTTTCGCCAGGCTTCAGGCAGACCACGCTCCGCATCCGCTGGATTTCCTGGAAGTTCTCGTCGAGGACCTCGAAGTACAGGTTGCGGTTGGCCGGCACGGTGAAATGGGCCGAGCCGTCCGCCTCGATCGGCACGGTGCCGAAGACCCGCTTGATGGTGAAAATCAGCGTGCCCGACGTGCAAATGACGCCGCCGGTCTTGACGCCCTTGCGCGGCAAGTCTTCCAAAATGCGAAGGCGCCTGGCCGTGCCGCGGGGCACGCCGGTCAGGCCGCGGTAGACGTCGGCCAGAAGCAACGTTGCCTCGGCCTCGGTCGAGTCGGTGTCGGCCGGGGCCTTGGGCAGCACGTGCGGCCGCCCACGCACGACCAGCGGCACCGGCTCGGCACACGAGATCGCCGGGTCGCGATACACCAAGGCCAGATTGCCGTGCCGGTCGGCCACGTACAGGGCCCAGCTCCGCTCCAGCCACGGCAAGAGCGTGGGCGTGTACGAGCAAAGCCAGGTGGTCTCGGAAAGCGGCATCGGATCGCTGAACCAGCCGTAGGCGCTGTCTTCGGCCTTTTCGCCGGTGATTGGCACGCGGGGGGTGAGCACGGTCAGCGGACCATCGCCGTCGATGCCGCGGCGCACGTCGATCAGGCCCACCGCCCCGTGCGTCTGACCGTGATGGGCGGTGAACAGGGCCATGATCTTGTTGCTTTCCGGCACAGGCCGCGGAAACATGACCACATTGGGCCGGATCGTGGCGTTGCCGTAGTACGGCTGGACCATCGTGCCGTCCGGGTTCATGGTGAACGGATTGTGCAGCGACGTGACCGACCGCTCGTTGTATTCCCAGCGGCTGTAGAGGATCCGGCCGTCGGGCAGGACCGTGGGATTGAAGTCGTTGAACACGTTGAAGCTCAGTTGGCGCACGCCCGACCCGTCGGCCTCCATCACGAACAGCGTGGGCGCGTGCCGGTCGCCGCCGCACATCACGAAGTGCTCCGAGCGGTCGGATGTGAAGCCGATCTGGCCGTTGGGCAGGTAGAACGGCTCGCAGTCGTTCTTGGGCCCGAACGTGAGTTGACGCAGCCCCGAGCCGTCGACGCCGATTTCGTAGATGTGATAGCTCTGCTTGCCATCCCAGTGGTCCGATCCGTTGCCGAACGCAAACAGCAACCGCCGGGCGTCCCAGTGGAGGCACACGTCGCGATAAACGCCTTCGCCGAGCGAATCGACCACCGGCGTCACCCGGCCGTCGGGCCGCGGCGGCGAAAGCCGATAGATCCCTCCGCCCGGCCGGTTGAACAAGTGGTGGGCGTCCATGAACGGCTGCTCGGAAAAGTACGGCTTGCGCTTGACGAAGAGGAGCGTGTCGAACTTCAAGCGGCCCAGCAGCAGCCGGTCGCGGAGCCGGCTTGCCTGCTCGAACAGCGACCGCCAGGCGGCGTCCTCGCTTCCCGGTTCCGCGGTCGGTTGCGGGAAGGCGGCGGCCTTCTGGCGGAGCGAAGCGAGTTCGGCGGCGGCGCCGACATCCGGCGCGTCTTCGAGGATCTGGCCGACGCTCGTCAGCACCGAGGAGACGTCTTCCACGTAGGTCAACAACGGGAACCAAAAGGAGTCGCCGTCGGCTTCCAGCCGGATTGCGAGGATGCCGCCGCCTTCGCGATCCAACGGGACCGGAAACCGCGCCACGTGCGTTGCGCCCGCGGCAAGCGCGACTTGCTGCCGGCCGCACTCGCGGACCTCGCTGGGCGCGTGCCATTGGGCGCTTGCGGCGAGCGCGAGCGAACGGTTGGCGACATTGCGCAAAGACAACGCCACTTCATGCTTGCCCCGGCCGAGGTCGAGCGGGGCGTCGAGCTGGATGGCCAGCGGCGCCGGTCTGGCGGTGAAGTTGGTCAGGCGATCGAAGCGACGGTGGTACGCGTGATACCATTGGTCCTTGCCTCCGCCGCCCGGATGCTTGTACGCGGCAATCATCGAGCCGGGGGCCAGCGTCTCCCGTTTCAGCGCCTGCCCGTCGCGGAGCCGCTCGACCAGCAGTTGCCCGGCCTCCAGGCGCACGCGAACCCGTTCTCCCCTGTCTTCGATCGGCAGGAGCCGGAGCGGAAACGGATTGGGCCACAGCAGCGCCTCGCCGTTGGCGGCGACGGGAAAGGCCGGCGCGGCGGTGAAGGGCGACTTCTCGCTTTCCCACCTTGCCAGCGCGGCCTCCCAATCGCGAATGGCGCGGAGCGACTCGCGGAAGTACCAGTCGTGGCGCACTTCCGCGTTTCCCGCAAGCGACGCGGTCGCGGTCCCCACCGCCACCCACGCCGCCACCGTCAGCATGGCGAGTCCGCGAGAATGCTTGCTCGGCATATCCAGCCCTTTCGTGACAAGACGTTTTGCAACTGCCACCATAGCGGGATTCTCGCTGTCGTGCAATTTGGCCTGGGACGTTTCTTGATCGGGGCACGATCGCCGATCCCGCAACGCGAGCGGAAGAGCCTGGACTCTTCCCGTGTGCGGTTCTTTTGGAGAAGAACAAGCCGCGCCAGGCGATGCCATGCCGCGGAGGGCGAATGCGCGTCCAGGCCGCCGCGGCGCTCGAGGGATTGTGGCTGGGGGGCATCGATCTATAATGAGGATAGGATGACGGGACTTCCCCGGCCGTGAGTTCTCATGTCTTGGTTTGATCGCCCATCATCGGCCGACTCGAAGACCGCGGAGTCCCGCGGCGCATCGATGGCGTCGGGCCGGGGGCGAAGTCGCTCCCGGTTGGTGTTCGCGGTGGCGTTGGCCGGGGTTTCGCTGACCGCCACGATCGGCTACCTGCTTTGGGAAGCGGAAAACCATCGCGTCGAGACGCTGTTTCGCCTGGACTCCGAGCAGCGGGCCAGCGCGATCCAGCGCCAAATCGAGGCCAATCTGGCCGTCGTCGATGCAGTGGCCGCGTTCTACGCCAGCTCCGACGAGGTGACCCGCGAAGAATTCCACGATTTCGCCCAGGTCTTCCTGCGGCGCTGCGGCGGGCTGGCGGTGCTGGCCGTGGCCGTGCCCGTGCCCGGCCACCTGCGGACGGAACGTGAGCGGCAGGTCCGCGGCGAGAACGACCCGCGCCACCTGGGACTGTCGCGCTTTCGCGTGTGGGAGCCAGACGCGGCCGGCGCGGCGAGCCCGGCGCCCGACCGAGACGCTTACTTCCCTGTCTGGTTCGCCGAACCGGCCGACTCGAAGTCGTTGGGACTTGGACTGGACCTGTTCGCGATTGCCGATCTGCGCGCGGCGATCCGGGAAGCGTGTGAATCCGACCAGCTCGCCGTCACGGACGCCTTGCCCATCGTGCCCTCGCGCGAGGAATCCCAAGGGCTTTTCGTGGTCCGGCCGATCCACACCAAGGATCCGGCGGTTGCCAGGGACCAGCGCGACGCCTGTTCCGAGGGCGCGGTGGTGGGCGGCTTCTATTTCGACGCCATCATGCGCGAGGCGATGGTGGGCGAAGAAACGGGCGGCATCGACATCCACCTGGTGAGGACGATGCCGGCGGGCGGCGAAATCGTCTATTCATGGCCGGCCAGCGCCCGCCCGCGCGCCCCCCACGCCGAAGATCCCCGCAGCGCGTTCTCGGGTGAATTGGTCCACGAGGTGAAGCTGGAACGGCTCGGGGAGCGATGGACGGTCGTGGCCGTGGCGGGCAACGCCTATCTGGCGCAACGCAAGACGTGGCTTCCCGCCAGCGCCCTCCTGGCGGGCCTGATGCTCACCGTCCTTTCCGCCGCGTACGTCCGATCCTTGGCCACCCAGACCGCCGAAGTCGAGCGACTGGTCGTCGAACGCACCCTCGAACTCCAACAGGCTAACGAGAAACTCGCGCAAGAGGCCGCGGACCGCCTCCGCGCCGACAAGGTGCTTCGCGATTCCGAGGCCCTCTATTCGTCGCTCGTGGAGAACCTTCCGGTCCAGGTGCTCCGCAAGGACCTGGAGGGCCGGTTTACCTTCGCCAACAAGTCGTTTTGTCAACTTCTGGGCAAGAAGTTGGAGGAAATCCTCGGCAAGACCGACTTCGACTTCTATCCCGCGGAACTGGCCCGAAAATACCGCAACGACGACGCCCGCGTCGCCTGCACCGGCGAGCTGTTCGAGGACGTCGAGGAGTACGAGAAGGCGGGCGAGACGCGCTACGTCCACGTGATGAAGTCGGCGGTGCGGGACGCGGCGGGCAAGATCGTGGGCACGCAGGCGGTCTTCTGGGACGTGACTTCCCGGAAGTGGGCCGAAAACCACCTGGCCGCCGCCAAGGAAGCCGCCGAGGCCGCGAATCGCGCCAAAAGCGCCTTCCTGGCCAACATGAGCCACGAAATCCGCACCCCGCTCAACGCCATCCTGGGCATGACGGAACTGGTGCTCGACACCCCGCTGACCGCCGAACAGCGGGAGTATCTGACCGTGATCCGCGAGTCCGGCGAGTCCTTGTTGTCGCTGGTCAGCGACATCCTCGATTTCTCCAAGATCGAGGCCGGCAAGCTGGAACTGGACCGCAGCCCCTTCGACCTCCACGAGAGCCTCGGCGACACGCTCAAATCGCTTGCCCATCGAGCCCATCGCAAGGGCCTGGAGCTGAGCTGCTGCATCCGCCCCGGCGTGCCCGAAGTGGTGCTTGGCGACGCCACGCGGCTGCGGCAGATCATCGTCAACCTCGTCGGCAACGCGATCAAGTTCACCGACCGCGGCGAGGTCGTGGTCGAGGTGGCCCGACAAGCGTCCGCGCCGGGGGAAGTCGCGCTGCGGTTCACGGTGTCCGACACGGGCATCGGGATTTCGCAGGAAAAGCGGGCGGCGATTTTCGGGGCGTTCGTCCAGGGCGACAGCACGACGACGCGGAAGTTTGGGGGGACGGGGCTGGGCCTGGCCATCTCTTCCCGGCTCGTGGAATTGATGGGAGGGACGATTTCCGTCGACAGCGAGGTCGGCCGGGGGAGCAGCTTTTGTTTCACCGTGCGTTTTGGGCTCCCGGAACAAGCCGCCGCCGAGCCCGCCGAACCTCCTCCCAAGTCCATCCAGGGCGCCCGCGTGCTGGTCGTCGACGACAACGCCACGACGCGCCAGATCCTCGCGGAACTGCTGACCCATTGGGGGCTGGAGCCCGCCCTGGCCCCGGGAGCCACCGAGGCCGCCGACATGCTTCGCGCGGCGGGCGCCGCCGGCCGGCCTTACCACCTGCTGCTCATCGACGCCTCGATGCCGGAAACCGACGGTTTCTGCCTCGTCGAGTGGGTGCGGCGGGAAGTGGACGCTTCGGCGACGATCATCATGATGCTTGCCTCGGGCGATCGCGTGGGCGACATCACGCGCTGCGAGCAACTTCGCGTGGCGGCCTATCTGTTGAAGCCGGTGAAGCCCTCGGAATTGTTTGACGCGATCGTCCTGGCCCTGGGAGCCGCGATTGCCGAGGAGGAGCCGGTGGAGGCGCCGCCTTCCGCCGGCCCTCCCGCCCCGCCCTCGCTCAAGATCCTCCTGGCCGAGGACAGCCTGGTGAACCAGAAGCTGGTGCGGGCGCTGTTGGAACGGCGCGGTCACCAGGTGGTGGTGGCCAACAATGGACGCGAGGCGGTCGCGGCCTTCCTGGCCGAGCCCTTCGATCTCATCCTCATGGACATCCAGATGCCCGAGATGGACGGGCTGGAAGCCACGATGGCCATCCGCCGCGCGGAGCGCCATCGCAAATCGCGCACCCCGATCGTGGCGATGACGGCGCACGTGCTCCAGGGCGACCGCGAACGGTGCCTGGAGGCGGGAATGGACGATTACCTCTCCAAACCGGTTCGGACGCGGCGGCTGTTTGAGACGATCGACCGGGCCGTGGGCCTGGTTCCGGCTGCGTCGGCGGCGAGTGCGGCGGCGGAGGTCCCGCGCGGGACTGCGCCCGCGTCCATGGCGGATTCGTCCGGCTCGACCCCGGTGGCCTCGCCCCCCCCCGCCCCCCCGTTGTTCGATTCGGCATCCATGCCCGTTATCGACGCGAGCGGCCTGCCTGCCGGAGAAGTCGTGAATTGGCAGGTCGCCCTGCGCACGGTCGGCAACGACCGCGAGTTGCTCCGGGAAGTCGTGGAGATGTTCCTCGTGGAGAGCCCCCGGCTGATGGCGGCCATGCACGATGCGGTGGGCCGTTCGGACGCGGCCGCCTTGGTTCAGCCCGCCCATACCCTGAAAACCTCCCTAGGCTACTTCGGCATTCAAATTGGGTTTGAACTTGCGCTACAATTGGAGAAAATGGGGCGTGCCTCGGATTTGAACGGGGTGTGTGAGCCTTTGGCCGCCCTCGATCGGGTCCTGGCCAAGGCGATCGCGGAACTCGAGCAGTACCGGCAACAGAAAGGAGCGACCCCTGGGCCGGAGCCGACTTCCCGCGAGACCGCCTCCTAGCCTGCTTCAGGGGGGAATGATGCCGAACATCCTGATCGTGGACGACTCGCCTTTGGACCGTCTCCTGGCAGGGGGGATGCTGGAAAAAGACGGTCAGTTCGTGATCCACTATGCCACCCACGGAAACCACGCCCTGGACAAGCTCCAGCAACAGGAAATCGATCTGGTCGTCACCGATCTCGTAATGCCGGGAATGGACGGATTGGAACTGGTCGCTACCATCCGCTGCCGGCACCCCAACGTTCCGGTGATTCTGATGACGTCCAAGGGCACGGAGGAGATCGCCGTCCGGGCGCTTCACGCGGGGGCGGCCAGCTACGTGCCAAAACGCCTTCTGTCCCAAGAACTTGTGGAGACGGTGCGGCGGGTCCTGGCCGTCTCCACCCGACACCAGGTCAAAGCTCGCCTGTTGGGCTGCATGACCGAACAGCAGTGCAGTTTCGTCCTCGGCAACGATGTGGCGCTGATTGAATCGCTGGTCACGTACCTTCAAGACATTTCCATCCAGATGCAGTTGTGCGAGGAGGCCGATGTGACGCGGATCGGCGTGGCCTTGGAAGAGGCCTTGGTCAATGCCCTGTACCACGGCAATCTGGAAGTCGGTTCGGAACTCCGCGGCGAAGACGACCAGGCCTACTACGCGTTGGTGGCCAAGCGTCGCGCCGAGCCGCCCTATCGCGACCGAAAGATCTTCGTTCGCGCCGCCTTCACGCGCCAGGAGGCGACTTTCGTGGTCCGCGACGAAGGGCCCGGGTTTGATCTATCGAAGTTGCCCGATCCCGACGACCCCTCGGCCCTGGAGCGGGCAAGCGGGCGCGGATTGCTCTTGATGCGGGCATTCATGGACGAAGTGTCTTACGACGCCACCGGCAGCGCGGTCACTTTGGTCAAACGGCGCAAAGCCGAGGCCGCGCCCACGCCTCCGGAGAACCAATAATGGCCAACAACCAGTATTTTCCCGTCCGCTTGGAGGGCGAAATCCTGATCGTGATGCCCACGGGGCCGATCAGCAATTTGTCCGGCCAGGATGTGCAAGCCGAGTGGGAACAGGTCGTGGCCCACGTTCACCGAGGGCAGTGCCGCCATGTGCTCGTGGACATGGAAAAGGTCACGTTCTTCGGTTCCGTGTTTCTCGGCGCGCTGAACGCCATGTGGAAACAAGGCCGGCAGCACGGCGGGCGCTTAGCCCTGTGCAATCTCTCCCCGCTGGGTGGCGAGATCATCCACGCCGCGAAATTCGACACGCTTTGGGAAATCTTCCCCACCCGCGACGCCGCCCTCAAGGCCCTCGCTTCCTGAAAAGGCCGGCTCCGCCGCCCCCGAGTGCTTCTGGCAACGCGGCCCGGTATACGGGAAAAGCTCCGCTGCGGCCCCTAACACCCCAGGCAGGGCGGCGCCAAAGCCATTTGTAACCATTCACAGGCCGGGGACAATCGCGTTTCTCGGGCCGTTTCGCGCCGAAACATGCGTCTTTCCCTTACCGGCCATGGGAACAATCCCATGTTCGCGGATTTCACCGCGAAAATCGGGACAATCCCCGTGAACGGTTACGCCGTTGTTTGGCAAGGACGCCTCGATCGTGCGCCCCGGGCAATCCGCTCAAGAATCCTCCGCGCTGGGCGGCGGCACGAACTTCGGCGCGGTCGCCTCCTCGTAGTCCTCGTCCGAGGTTCGCACGCGCCGCTTCCGCGTCGATGCGTCGGAAGACGTTGAGGTCGTTCCCGCCGAGGGCGCGTTGATGTCGAACGCCGAGGAGATCTCCGACGTCGCGGCCGTCGCCGCCGACCGGATCTCGTCCTGGATGCTCTGAATGTTCTTCCGGAAATCGGCGAACTTCTTGCCGAAGGTCCGGGCGACCTCAGGCAAGTGTTCTCCGAAGAGCAACACGGCAATCGCGCCGAGAAAGACCACGGTGACGGGATTGAGCCCGTCGAACAAACCCGTCGGAAGCACTGGCCACCCCCGCGATCGTGATGCGGCTACTCGCTGCTGGCTTGCTTTTCCTTAGCCTTCTCTTCCTTGCCAGCCCCGTTGCCCTCGATCTCGGCCGAGGCCTTTTTCTTCTTGGGCCGCTCGTACTCGAGTTCGTCCTCGTCCTCCTCCCCAGACGATTCCAGGCCCTTCTTGAACTCCGTCACGCCGCGACCCAGCGAACGCATGACCGACGGCAGCCGGTTGCCAAACAGCAACAGCACGACCACCATCACGATTAGCCAATGAAAAAGGCTCATGGAACCCATAATCAACCTCGCGGAGCTGAAACGTGGGGGAAGGTCCGCATCACCCGCAAGTCGCATCAGATCGTCGAATCGAGCGAACCGATTAACTCGGGCAAAGCGTAGGGCGGGGCTAGCTCTCCGTTCATTCTAATGCGCTGCGGGGCCATGTCAAAGGGGCGTGCCGATGGCCCGGCAAAATGCCCTACCCCATCGCACTTGCATTCTTAACCAAAGCGAGTGCTGGTAAATCCCCCGGCTGGCAGAAGGCTGGCCGCCAGGGAGTTCGACGGCGCCTACCCAGAACAGCTTGCCCCATTAGTCTGGGGGAATCGCACGGTCCGTTCAGCGCACGGAAAACGGGAGCTTTCGAGCAATCCACGATTTCCACCCGAGTGGGTGGGCAGCTCGTGTGAAACGCGCCCGGCACGTCCGGCTATTGGAACCGGGGGCGTTGCACGCTCTTCCAACCCGAGGCTGAGTCTGAAGCAGCGGCAATGCCGGGCGACGTCGGCGCTTGGGAAGAAGAGTCCTCGGTCTTTTCGGTCTTTCTCGAGGGGACGGCGGATTTCCAATTGCCGGTAGGCTCGGGAACGGCCGCTTTCAACGAGTCGGATCCCGCCTGCTGGTGAGCGGCCCGGACGATGGGGGAGTTCAAGGGGGGCATTTCGGCCGCCTCGGGCCTTACCGCCACGGCCTGGGATTTGCCGCCCGCAGCCAGGTCGCTGGGCTTTGTCGGCGGGTTGCCGCGAGGTTGTGTTCCCGCCGTGGGGTTGTTCCGTTCACCCTGGCTGGGCTTGGGTGGCGGGGCATAGGGCGGGTGATCGTCCAGCTTCGGTGTGCCCTTGGATGCGGGGCCCTGCTGCAATGGGATGGGCTCAGGCGAGGAGATGCCTTCGGGGCCCCCCACGCCGGGCTGGCCGACCGGAAGCGGGGCCTCGATCGGCATGTCGTCCACGGCCCCCATCTCGCCCGTGCCTTGATCCATGGGCCCCTGGCTCAGAATCCGCGGCTGCGTGAAGCCGTAGTTGATGTAGTGCGAGGCCTCGCGGTGGCGAGCGCGGCGTCGGGCGTCGAAGTAGGCCTTGGCCGGCCATGGACCCTCGGCCAGATAGATCCCGTCGTACTCCAACAACGATCCCTTGCGGAAATGCACCAGCGTGATCGAGAGGTTGTATTGAACCAGATTGCGATAGTACTCGTTTTCGGCCTCGGCTTGCCGGCGTTGGGCGTCAAGCACTTGGTCCAGCGTGGTGGTTCCCACCTCGTAGGCCGCCTGAACGGCTTCCACCTCGCGCCGTGCGGCGAGCCAGCGATTGTAGCTCTTCTGGCTGAGCATGTAGTTCTGGGACAAGTCGCGGAAGGCGTCGGCCAACTGGTGGGACAATTCGAGTTCCTGCTCCTGAAGGATCTTGCGTTCCCGAACCAGGTTCAACTGGGCGAACCTCACCCCGGCCATCTCGCGACGGAAACCGAAGGGCATCCGGAATTCCAGGCCCAGGTGCCAGGACGGATAGTCCCCGCGCGTCAGCGACCCGTAGGCGCTGTGCGGAACCGGGGTCAAGTCCGGCGGAACAGAGGCCGGGTCGCGGGGCTCGAGGTTTCGGCTGGGATCGATCAGCATGTCGCCCATTCCCGAGAAGGTGTAGCGACCGACCGCGTCCAATCGCGGCAGGAGGTAATTCTTGGCCGCGATCAATTCCAACTCCCGCTGTTTGATGACCCATTTCTGTCGGCGGAGTTCGACCGAGCGGGTCAGGGCCTCGGCGTGGGCGTCGGGGATCGAGGGGTAGAGCAGATCGACGTGCAGGAAGGCCATCAGGGCCTCCTTGGGTTTCTTGGCCGCGCGGTAGGCCACGCCCATCGTGTTGTAGGCGTGCGCCAGGGTCTCGGCCTGCTCGCGGCTGGCCGCGGCGAT
>Ga0101944_10001761_pt1 | contig 41283 bp, 39 predicted proteins | sample DewCreD2012metaG_FD_75245 | JGI IMG/M metagenome (GOLD analysis project Ga0101944, IMG submission 75245) | Hot spring sediment bacterial and archeal communities from British Columbia, Canada, to study Microbial Dark Matter (Phase II) - Dewar... ... | reverse complement strand
CGGCCGCTGACGCCGCAGCCGCCGCGTCAGGTCCCGAGGTTCCAGGAGGCGAGGTAGGCCTTCTGCTCGGCGGTGAGCCGGTCGATGTGCACGCCGAGGGCGGCGAGCTTCTCCTGGGCGATGCGGCGGTCGATCTCCTCGGGCACGGGGTAGACCGCCTTGTCCAGGGGCTTGCGGCGCCGCGCCAGGTACTCGATGCTGAGCGCCTGGTTGGCGAAGCTCATGTCCATCACGCTCGAGGGGTGGCCCTCGGCCGCGGCGAGGTTGATCAGGCGGCCCTCGCCGAGGACATGGAGGCGGCGGCCGTCCCGCAGCGTGTACTCCTCGACGAACGGCCGCAGGGTGCGGCGCGAGACGGCGAGCTCGGCCAACCCGGGCAGGTCGAGCTCGACGTTGAAGTGCCCGGAGTTGGCGACGATCGCCCCGTCCTTCATCACCCGGAAATGCTCCTTGCGGATGACGTTCACGTTGCCGGTGACCGTGCAGAAGAAGTCCCCGACGCGGGCGGCCTGGCCGATCGGCATCACCTCGAAGCCGTCCATCACCGCCTCGAGCGCGGGCAGCGGGTCGACCTCGGTGACGATGACGTGGGCTCCCAGGCCGCGCGCGCGCAGGGCGATGCCGCGGCCGCACCAGCCGTAGCCGCAGACGACGAAGCGGGTGCCGGCGATCAGCCGGTTGGTGGCGCGGATGAAGCCGTCGAGGGTGCTCTGGCCCGTGCCGTAGCGGTTGTCGAAGAAGTGCTTGGTGCGCGCGTCGTTCACGGCGATGATGGGGTACTCGAGCACCCCGTCGGCCGCCATGCTGCGCAGGCGGATGATCCCCGTGGTCGTCTCCTCGGTCCCCCCGCGGACGTCGGCGAGCCGCTCGCGGCGCTCGGCGTGCAGGGTCGAGACGAGGTCTGCGCCGTCGTCCATGGTGAAGTGCGGCCGCGTGTCGAGCACGGCGTGGATGTGGCGGTAGTAGGTCTTGGCGTCCTCGCCCTTGATCGCAAAAACCGGGATGCGGTCGTGGCGCACGAGCGAGGCGGCGACGTCGTCCTGGGTGCTCAGGGGGTTGGAGGCGCAGAGGGCGACCTTCGCGCCCCCCGCCCGGAGCGTCTGCATGAGGGCGGCCGTTTCGGTGGTGACGTGGAGGCAGGCGCCGATGCGCACCCCGGCGAGCGGTGTTTCGCGCGCGAAACGCTCCCGGATGCGGTTGAGGACCGGCATGCTGCGCGCGGCCCACTCGATCCGCGCCTTGCCCTCGGCGGCGCGGCGGAGATCCCGGATGTCGGATTTCATGAACGGTCCTTTCTTGTGGGCGGCCGCCCGGGGGGCGCCCCGCGCGGCGGTCAGATCCCGGCCCGGGCGCGCAGGGTGTCGGCCATGTCGGTGCGCTCCCAGGTGAACTCGGGTTCGTTGCGGCCGAAGTGGCCGTAGCAAGCCGTCTTGCGGTAGATCGGCCGCAGGAGGTCGAGTTTCTCGATAATCGCGGCCGGCCGGAGGTCGAAGCACTCGCGCACGAGCTCGGCCAAGCGCGGCCCCGGGAGCTTGCCGGTCCCCATGGTGTCGACCATCACGGAGACGGGGTGGGCGACCCCGATGCAGTAGGCGATCTGGACCTCGCAGCGCCGGGCCAGCCCGGCGGCGACCAGGTTTTTGGCGACGTAGCGGGCCATGTAGGAGCCGGAGCGGTCGACCTTCGAGGGGTCCTTGCCCGAGAAGCAGCCGCCGCCGTGGCTTCCCTGGCCGCCGTAGGTGTCGACGATGATCTTGCGGCCGGTCAGCCCGCAGTCGCCCATGGGGCCGCCGATCACGAAGCGGCCGGTGGCGTTGATGTAGTAGCGGGTCTCCTCGTCCAGCATGGACTCCGGGATCACCTTGCGCACCACGTTGTTCAGGATCCCCTGGCGCAGCACCTCGTATTCGACCTCCGGGCTGTGCTGGGAGGCGATGACGACGGCGTCCACGCGGCGCGGCGCGCCGTCCTGGTACTCGAGGGTGACCTGGGCCTTGCCGTCCGGCCGCAGGTAGTCGAGCTGGCCGTTCTTGCGCACCTCGGCGAGCCGCTGGCAGAGGCGGTGGGCGAGCACGATCGGCATCGGCATCAGCTCGGGGGTCTCGTCGGTGGCGTAGCCGAACATCAACCCCTGGTCGCCCGCCCCTTGCTCCTTGTAGAGGCCGTCGCCCTTGTCGATGCCCATGGCGATGTCGAGCGACTGGTGGTCGATGCTCGTCAGCACCGCGCAGGTCTGCCAGTCGAAGCCCATGCGCGAGGAGTTGTAGCCGATGTCGCGGATCGTGTCGCGCACGATCTGAGGCATCTCGACGTAGGTGGAGGTGGTGATCTCGCCGGCGATGAAGGCGAGCCCCGTCGTGACGAGCGTCTCGCAGGCCACGCGGCAGCGCTTGTCCGCGGCGATGATGGCGTCGAGAATGGCGTCCGAGATCTGGTCGGCCACCTTGTCGGGGTGGCCCTCGGTCACGGACTCGGAGGTGAAGAAGAACTTTTCCTTGGGGATGCTGATGCTCATGGGAGGTCTCCTCGGCTCGGGCGCCCGCCGGGCGCCTGCCCGGGCGCAACCACGGGCCAGGGGGGAGGCGGCGGCGGGGGTGCATTCATGAACCGGCATAAGTAGACCGCCCGGCCGCGGATGTCAAACGCAATGCGCGCGGGCGGCGGCGCCCCGCCTGTCCGGCGCCGCCGCGCTGTGCTATGCTTCGGCCATGCGCAGCATCCTCCTCTGGGCGCTCGTTTTCCTCGCCGCGGCCTCCGCCCCGCTGCCCGGCTGCGCTTCGCCGTCGCCCCCCCCGGGGGCGGAAGCGGGAGGGGAGGCCTCCGAGCCGGTCCGGGCTCAGGCCTGCTTTCCGCTCGCGCCGCTTCCGCCCCGCGGCGAGGCCGTGGTTTCCGTGATCCTCGAGATCGCCCCGGGCTTCCACGTCATGGCCGACCGCGGCGCCTGGGAGGGGCGGGAGGATTTCCGGCCCTTCCCCACGCGGCTTCTCCTCCTCGAGGCCCCCGAGGGCGTGATCGCCGAGCCCCCCCTCTACCCCGCTGCGGAACCCTTGCCCGTCGGGTTCACGGAGCGGCCGCTCCCCACCTTCGCGGGCCGGGCGGCGATCCACCTCCCCCTGCGGCTCGAGCTCGCCCCGGGCGCCCGCGCCGTGCGCCTGCGCCTCCGGCTCGAATTCCAGGCCTGCACGGAGAACGCCTGCCTCCTCCCCGAGCGAAGGGAACTCGAGGCGCACGCCGCCGTCGCCGCCCGGGGGGAATCCCCGCGGGCGGCCGACCCCGGGCTGCTCGACGACTTCACCGCCCGCCGCGCGGCCGCGGCCGAGGCCGCCTTCGAGCTCCTCGGGATCGGCTTCCGCCTGGACGGCCGCACGGCCCTCGGCGCGGCGGGGATTCTCCTGCTCGGGGCGCTCGGCGGGCTGCTCCTCAACCTCACGCCCTGCGTGCTCCCGCTCATCCCGGTCAAGGTCTTGAGCCTCTCGCGCGCGGCGGCCGACCCGCGGCGCTGCCGCCGGCTCGGCCTCCTCATCCTGGCCGGGATCGCCTCCTTCTGGCTGGCGCTCGGGCTGGCGGTCGCCGGCGCAAGCGGGATCGCCTCCGCCCACGGCCTCTTCCAGATTCCCGCCTTCGCCCTGGCGGTGGGGCTGGTCCTGGCCGGCCTCGCCGCAGGCGGCCTCGGCGGGTGGTCCCCGCGCCTGCCGGGCTTCCTCTACCGCCTTGAGCCGCGGTTCGACTCCGCGCCCGGCGCCTTCGGCGTCGGGGTGCTGACCGCGGTCCTCTCGACCCCCTGCACCGCCCCCTTCATGGGGACGGCCGCCGCCTGGGCGGCCTCCCGCTCCCCCGAAGCCGCGGTCCTCGCCTTCCTCGCCATCGGCCTGGGGATGGGGGCCCCTTACGCCCTGCTCGCCGCCCTGCCGCACCGGGTCGGCCGGCTGCGCGCCGCGGGGTCGGCAACCGAGCTCGTGCGGCAGACGATGTGCGTCTTGCTCCTCGCCGCGGCCTGCTACTTCGCGGGAATCGGCGTGCAGGGGCTCCTGCCGGGGCTGTTTCCCCCGCGCGCCTGGCGCTTTCCGGTCGCGGCGTGCATGGCCGCGGCCGGCCTCTGGGTCGCCTGGCGCGGCCCCCGGCTCGCGGCACGCCGCGGGGCGCGCATCCTCTGGGCAGGGGGCGGCCTTGCCTTCGCGGCGGCGGTTTTCGCCGCCGCCCTGGCGCCGGCCGCGCCCGACCCCGTCGCCTGGGAGCCCTTCGGCGAGGAGCGCCTCGCCCGCGCGCAGGCCGCGGGCCGGGCGGTGGCGCTCGTCTTCACCGCGGAGTGGTGCCTCAACTGCCGCGCCCTCGAGGAGGCGGTCTGGAAGCGGCCGGAAATCGCCCGCCGGCTCTCCGCCCCGGGGGTGGCCGCGCTGCGGGCGGACCTCACGACCGGCGACCCCGCGGCGCGGCGGATGCTCCGGCGGGCGGGAAGCCTCACGGTTCCGTTTCTCGTGATCTACGGGAAAGACGGCGCATTGCTCTGGAAGGGCGACTTCTACACGGCCGAGCAGGTGGCCGCGCTGCTCGACCGCGCGCTCGCCGGGCCCTGAGGGGCCCCGCGGGGGGTCAGCCGCCGAGGGTTCTCCCCGCCGGGGCGAGGGGTTCGCGGACCTCGAGACGGAGGAATTCGGTGAATTTCCCGGCGGCGAAGGCATCGCGCACCCGCGGGTCGGGCGCCCCGAGGACGACCACGATCAGGCGCCGGCTGTCCTCGGCCGCGGTGGCGACGAGGTTGAAGCCGGCGCGGCGGGTGTAGCCGGTCTTCAGGCCGTCGACCCCGGGGAGCCGGCCCACGAGCCGGTTCTTGTTGTGCAGCCGGAGGCTCCCGCCGCGGAAAGGGGTCTCCACGAGCGCGGTCCAGGCGAGGATCTGCGGACGCTCGATCGCCGCGCGGGCGAGCCGGATTAAGTCGCGGCAGGTCGAGACATTGTCGGGAAGGCCGGGGGCGGGCGGCAGCCCGTGGACGCTCGCGTAGGCGGTGTCTTCCATCCCCAGCTCCCGGGCCTTGCGGTTCATGCGGTCAATGAAGGCCTCGACGCTCCCGGCGACGTGCTCGGCCGCGGCCAGGGCCGCGTCGTTGGCCGACTCGACGAGCGCGGCGCGCATGAGCTCCTCGAGGGGGAAGACCTCGCCCGCCCGCAGGAAGACCTGGCTGCCCCCCATCCCCTGGGCTCGGCGCGAGACGACGACCGGCTCCTCGAGGGAACAGGCGCCCTCCGCCACGGCATCCAGGACCACGAGCGCCAGCATCAGCTTGGAGAGGCTCGCCTGGGGCCAGCGCCGGTCGAGGCCTTCCCCGGCCAGCACCCGGCCGTCCGCCGCGTCGGCGACGGCCCAGGCCTCCCAGCCGCGCTCCGCGCCGGGGAGGTCCGGGGGGCGGGCCGGCGTCACGGGCGCGGGCCGGCCGCGCGGGGTCTTGCTCCCGGCCGGGGGCTCGGCCGCCGCGGCGCAGGCGACGGCGAAGACCAGGGCGGCCGCCGCGGCGAAGGCTCGGCATCGCATCCTCGGACCGTTCTCCTCTCGTTGCGCCCCGGGGGCGCGCGCCCGGCGGGCGGCCGCACCGTCCGCCACGGGCGGGGCGTTTTTCATCATTCTACCGCGGATCGCCCGCGATCACAATCCGGCCGCGCGGAACCCGCCCCGCCCTTGCAACCGGCGCACGGCCGTGCGAAAATGGGTCTTCACCGGTGCACGACCCCTCTTGCCGGCGAACGCGCTTGCCCGCGGGATCGCCGCCCCGAAGCCCCGACAGCGGAGAACGGCCATGGCGACCACGACCTACTGGGCGGATGCCTACCTCCAGAAGCGCTGCCGCGCCGTGGAGGCGATCCGCAAGCTGCGCTCCGGGCAGCGCATCTTCATCGGCTCGGCCTGCGCCCAGCCCCAGGAGCTCCTGCGGGCCCTCGCCGAGGAGGCCCGGCGGATGAGCGGGCTCGAGGTGGTGCGGCTGCTCAGCACCGAGGTGGCGCCCTTGAGCCAGCTCGCCGACCAGACCCACGATTTCACCCTCAACCTGCGGACCTTCTACCTCGGGGCCACCCGCACGGAGCCCATCTCCCGCCACCGGCGTTTCATCACCCCGATGAACCTCTCCGAGGTGCCCGATCTCTTTCTCTCGCGCAAGCTCCCCATCCACGCCGCCCTGATCCAGGTCTCCCCGCCCGACGACTTCGGCTGGATGAGCCTCGGCATCTCGGTCGACGTCACCCTCGCCGCGGCGCGCTCGGCCGACCTCGTGATCGCCCAGGTCAACCCGCTGATGCCGCGGGTGCTGGGCCAGAGCTTCATCCACGTGAACGACGTCGACTGGGTCGTCGAGCACGAGGAGGCGCTGCCGACCGTCTCCCCCCGCGGCCCCTCGGAGGCCGCCGTGCGCATCGGCCAGCTGATCGCCCGGCTGATCGAGGACGGCTCGACCCTCCAGATCGGCCTCGACGCCGCCACGCAGGCCACGATCCAGGCCCTCGGCGACAAGAACGACCTCGGCGTGCACTCCCAGTTCCTCACCGACGACGCCATGCACCTCTATGCCCGCGGGGTGATCACCAACCGCTTCAAGGGGATCAACGACGGCAAGCTCGTCGCCTCGGCGGCGATCGGCTCGCGCAGCCTCTACGATTTCCTCGACAACAACCCGGCGGTGGACTTCCGCCCCTCGGACTACGTGAACGACCCCTTCGTCATCTCGCGCCACCGGCGCATGGTCAGCATGAACGTCGCCCACGCGATCGACCTGACCGGCCAGGTGGAGGTGGAGGCCTCGCCGCACACCTTTTTCGCCGGGGTCTCGGGCATCGTCGATTTCACGCGCGGCGCGCGGCGCTCCCCGGGCGGCAAGGCGATCCTCATGCTGCCCTCGACCACGGAGGAGGGCCGCACCAGCCGGGTCGTGCCTCTGCTCGCCGAGCGCAGCGTGGGGGTGCCGCGGGCGGACGTGCACTACGTCGTCACCGAGTACGGGGCGATCAACCTGCTCGGCAAAAGCCTGCAGGAGCGCGCGGTGGGGATGATCAGCGTCGCCCACCCCGATTTCCGCGAGGAGCTCTTCGCGGCGGCCAAGCGGCTGGGGCTGATCGGCCCCGAGCGCACCCTCGGCGAGGCCGTGCGCGCGGTCTACCCGATCCGCCTGGAGGAGACCCTCGAGGTGGACGGCGCCGAGGTCGTCATTCGGCCGGCCAAGCCGGTCGACGAGCGCCGCATCCAGGAGCACTTCTACAGCCTCGACAAGGAGGACGTCTTCTCGCGCTTCCGCCACGAAAAGACGAGCTTTCCGCGCTCGGAGATCGAAAGCCGCTCGCTCGTCGATTACGTGAAGGACCTCACCCTCGTGGCCGTCGTGGGCGAGTTCGGCTTCGGCCGCGTGGTGGCCGTCGGCGAAAGCCGCCTCGTCGAGAAGCTCAACATGGCCGAGGTCGCCTTCTCGGTCCAGAAGGACTTCCAGAACAAGGGGATCGGCCGCCGCATGCTCCGCAAGATCGCCGAGGCGGCGCGGGAGCACGGGATCGCGGGCCTGATGGCCTACACCTCGCCCGACAACCGGGCGATGATCCGCATGTTCAAATCCCTGCCCTACCGCGTCAAGAGCGTCTTCGACGGCGAGGGGGTGACCCTCTCCTGCCGGTTCGACGAGCTCGAGTGAGGGCCGCCGTGGACATTCTCTACCTCTCGCCGGAGTTCCCCCCCAACTACGCCCACTTCGTGCGCTGCCTGCACGCCGAGGGCATCCGCGTCTGGGCGATCGGCGAGGCCGACTTCTACAGCCTGCCGGCGGAGCTGCGCGCCTGCATCCGCTGGTACGCCCGCGCCGCGCTCGACCGCTGGGAGCGGGTCGAGGCGGCGGTCCACGAGCTCCTCGAGATCAAGCACGCCCAGGGCTTCGAGGGCCCCTTCGCCTGGGTCGAGTCCCACAACGAGGCCTGGCTGCGCCTGGAGTCCTGGATCAACGAGCGCTTCGACATCCCCGGCCTGCGCCGCACCGACATCGAGCCGTTGAAAAAGAAATCGGTCATGAAGCGCCTCTTCCAGGACGCCCGCCTCCCGGTCGCGCGCGGGGCGGTCGTCGCCTCCCTGGAGGAGGCGCTGCGGCTCGCCGCGGAGCTGGGCTATCCCGTCTGCCTCAAGCCCAACGAGGGCGTGGGCGCCCGGGGCGTCCACCGCGTGGACGACGAGGCGGCCCTCCGGGAGATCTTCCCGCGCCTGACCGAGGACGTCCTGCTCGAGGACTGGATTTCCGCCCCCATCGTCACCTTCGACGGGCTGGTCGACCTCGAGGGCCGGGTGGTCTTCGAAAACCGGCTCGTCTACGGCGAGGGGGTGGTCGACTACGCCGCCGGCCGGGACCCCTTCTTCTACGTCAGCCGGCGGGTCCCCGAGGGGCTCGCCGCCGTCGGGGGCGAGCTCGTGCGCCGCCTCGGGCTGCGGCGCAAGTTCTTCCACATCGAGTTCTTCGACCGCGGGGCCGACTGGGTGCCGATCGAGCTGAACGCCCGCCCCCCGGGCGGGGCGATCCTCGACATGATGAACTACAGCATCGACGGCGACCTCTACCGCGCCTGGGCGCGCATCCTGCTCGGCCGCCCCCCGGAGCTTCCCGCGGCCAAGAAGTACGCGGTCGGCTACGTCGGCCGCCGCGACAGGCCCTATGCGCTCTCCCACGGAGACCTGCTCGCCCGCCTGGGCGGGAGGCTCGTCGAGTGGGGCGAAAACCCCCCGCTCTTCTGGGAGATCATGGGGCGCACCCGTTACCTCTTCCGCGCCGAAGACGAGGAGGAGATCCTCGCCCTCGGCGCCGAAGCCCGCCGCGAAGGGTGACCCCCATGGCCGAAAACCTCGTGATCCTCTCCCCCCATTTCCCGCCGCATTACCACCGCTTCTGGATCCAGGCGAAGCGGGCGGGCGGACGCACGCTCGGCATCGGCGACACGCCCGAGGAGGCCCTCGCCCCGGAAGTCCGCGAGGCGCTCACCGACTACCGGGCCGTGGGCGACCTCCACGACTACGACGCCCTCCTGCGCACCTGCGGCGGCTACATCCAGCGCTTCGGGCGGATCGAGCGCCTGGAATCGCTAAACGAGTACTGGCTGGACACCGAGGCGCGCCTCAGGGACGACTTCAACATCCCGGGGCCGCGCACAGCGGAGATCGGGCGCGTGCGGCGCAAATCGCGCATGAAGGAGGTCTTCCGCGCCGCCGGGCTCCCCACGGCCCCCGGCCGGCTCGCGCACTCCCTGGAGGAGGCGCTCGCCTTCGCCGCCGAGGCCGGCTTTCCGCTGATCGCCAAGCCGGACGCCGGGGTGGGGGCGCGGGACACGCACCGCCTCGAATCCGAAGCCCAGCTCGCCGCCCTCTTCGCCGCCCGGCCGGCCGAGCCCTGGTTCCTCGAGGCCTTCGTGAGCGGGGCGCTCCACTCCTTCGACGGCTTGGCCGACCGGCAGGGGCGGCCGCTGTTCACCACCGCACACGTCTTCAGCCAGGGCATCCTCGAGACCGTGCGCGAAGGCCGGGACCTTTTCTATTACTCGCTGCGCGACATCCCGCCCGGCCTGGAGGACGCCGGCCTGCGCGCGCTTTCGGCCTTCGCCGTGCGCGAGCGCTTCTTCCATATCGAGTTCTTCCACACCGCGGACGGCGCCTGGGTCCCCCTCGAGATCAACCTGCGGCCGCCGGGGGGCTGGACGACCGACATGTTCAACTACAGCGCGGACGCGGACGTCTACCGCGCCTGGGCCGAGCTCCTCGTCCGCGGGGAAAGCGACCTGCGCTACGAGCGCCGCTACCACAGCGGCTGGTGCGGCAGGCGGCGCGAGCGCCGCTACGCGCACACCCACAACGACGTGATCTCGCGCTGGGGCCACCACATCCTGCTGGTGGAGACGGTGCCGCCCGTGCTGAGCGGGCCGCTCGGGGACACGGGCTACCTCTTCCGTTCCCCGAGCCTCGAGCAGCTCCGGGACATCGCCCGCTTCATCCTGCAGCCGGCCGGCTGAGCGGGGCGCAACGCGGCATGCGGACCGAAACCCACCGCTGGTTCAGCCCACGCCTGGGCCGGGAGATGGAGCTCACGGTCTACGGCCACTGGGGCAAGGCCTTCGTCGTCTTTCCCTGCTCGCGGGGCCGCCACTTCGACTACGCGGGGATGGGCATGGTGGGGGCGATCGCCCGGTTCATCGAGGGCGGGGCGATCAAGCTCTTCGCCGTGGACGGCGTGGACGCCGAGTCCTGGTACCGCTTCGACCTCCCGCCCGCCGAGCGCAACGCGCGGCACGAGGCCTGGGACGCCTACCTCGTCCACGAGGTGCTCCCCTTCGTCCGCGGCCACAACCGCTCCCCCAAGGAGCGGCCCATGCTCACGGGCTGCAGCATGGGCGCCTTCCACGCCGTCAACACGCTCCTCAAGCACCCCGAGCTCTTCGAGGGCACGATCGCCCTCTCGGGCCTCTACCGGCTCGACCGGCCCGAGTTCGCGATCGGCCCGCAGGACATCCCCGCGGTCTATTTCAACTCCCCGCTCCACTACCTGCCGGGGCTGGAAGACCCGCGCCTGCTTGCCGCGCTGCGCGGCGACCGCATCATCGTCTGCGTGGGACAGGGGGCGTGGGAGGCGGAATGCCTGGAGGACACCCGGGCGCTCGCCTCGTGCCTGGAGCGCAAGGCGATCCCCGCCTGGGTCGAGATCTGGGGGCCGGAGGTCGACCACGACTGGCCGTGGTGGTTCCGGCAGATGAACCGCTTTCTGGAGGCCCTCTACGGCCCGCACTGAGGGGGCCGCTGCGGGATCAGGCCTTCTCCTTCTTCGATTTCTTCTCGGCGCGCTTTTCCTTGAGCGACTTCTGCGGCTTTTTCTTCGCGTCCTTCTTGACGTCCCGCGACTTGGCCATCGTCTCCTCCTCGGCCGGCTTCGGGGCACCGCGGCCTCAAACGCCCTCTACCAGAAACGGGGGCGGCTGTAAACCGCGCGCCCCCGGGGGAAGGCCTCAGGCCACGGTGTAGGCGCCGGTGCCGACGGCGATCAGGACCCCCGCCTCGGTGTGCATCTCCATGCGCGTCACGGCGACTTTCTTTCCCGTGCGCAGCGCCCAGCCCGTCGCCGTGAATTCGCGGCCGATCCCCGGCCGGAGGTAATCGACCCGCAGATCGATCGTCCCGATCCGCGCAAAGCGGGCCGCGAGCTCGGCCGGCGGCTCCTCGGGCAGGGCCTGGAGCACCCCCAGGTAGGCGACCAGCCCGCCGGTGAAGTCGAGCGTGCTCGAGATCACCCCGCCGTGGAGCGAGCCGCGGATGAAATTGCCGACGAGCTCCGGCCGCATGGCAAGACGCACCCGCGGCCGCGCGGGGTCAAGCGATTCGACCTGCAGCCCGAGCAGGCGGTTGAAGGGGATCCGCTCGCAGATCTGGCGGACGAGGTTAAGCAGCGGCGCAAGCCGCGGGGCTTCGTCCATGGCATCCTCCGGCTGGCCCCGGCCGGCCGTGCGCCTGGGGCCGTTTTCCCGCCGCACCCCCGCGGCGCTCAGCGGTTGTGGCAGGCGACGCGGCGGCCGGGGGTGACCTCGCGCAGCGGGGGCGCCTCTTCCCGGCAGCGGTCGAAGGCCTCCCGGCAGCGGGGGTGAAAGGCGCAACCGGGCGGCGGCCGGATGGGGCTCGGCACGTCCCCGGCAAGCAGGATGCGCCTCCGGCGCGCCGCGGGGTCGGGCATCGGCGCGGCCGACCAGAGCGCCTCCGTATAGGGGTGGAGCGGGTCGGCGCAGATCGCGGCGCAGGGGGCGACCTCGACCAGCCGCCCGAGGTACATGACCCCCACGCGGTCGGCCAGGTACTCGACCAGGCCCAGGTCGTGGGAGATGAAGGCGTAGGTCAGCCGGAAGCGCTCCTGGAGCTCGCGCAGCAGATTGATCACCTGGGCCTGGATCGAGACGTCGAGCGCCGAGACCGGCTCGTCGGCGACGATGAACCGCGGCTGAAGCGCCAGCGCCCGGGCGATGACGATCCGCTGGCGCTGGCCGCCGGAGAATTCGTGGGGGAAGCGCCGGGCATGCTCGGGCCGGAGGCCCACCTCGCCGAGCAGCGCCGCGACCCGCTCCCGCCGCTCGCCGGGGCCGCCGATGCCGTGGATCTCGAGCGGCTCGGCGATCAGCTCGCCGACCCGCCGCCGCGGGTTGAGCGACGAATAGGGGTCCTGGTAGATGATCTGCGCCTCGCGGCGGAAGGCCTTCAGACGCCGGGCGTCGAAGCCGCACACGTCCCGCCCCTCGTAGAGGACCCGCCCCGCGGTCGGCGGCTCGAAGCGCAGCAAGAGCCGCCCCAGCGTGGACTTGCCGCAGCCGGACTCACCCACGATCCCGAAGGTCTCCCCGGGGAGGATCTCGAAGGAGACCCCGTCCACGGCGCGGACGACCGCCCGGCCCCGCCCGAGCCCGGATCGCCCCGCGGGGTAGTGCTTGACGAGCCCTTCGGCCTGGAGCAGCGCCTCGGCCATCGTTCACCCGAGCGGCTTCCAGCAGCGCGCGAAATGCCCGGTTGCCACCTCCGCCCAGGGCGGATCCTCGCGGCAGGCCGCGTGCCGCTGGAAACAGCGCTCCTGGAAGGCGCAGCCCGGCGGCAGCTCCGCCGGGTGGGGCACCGTGCCCGGGATGGGGGTGAGTTTTCCGCCGCGGCCCACGGCCCGCGGCAGCGAGCGGAAGAGCCCCACGGTGTACGGGTGCGCGGGCCGGGCATAGAGGCGGGCGACCGCGGCGCGTTCCACGATCCGCCCGGCGTACATGACGGCCGCCTCGCGGCAGGTCTCGGCGACGACCCCGAGGTCATGGGTGATCAGGAGCACGGACATGCCGAACTCGGCCTGCAGGCGGGAGATCAGCTCGAGGATCTGGGCCTGGATGGTGACGTCGAGCGCGGTCGTCGGCTCGTCGGCGATCATGAGGGCCGGGCGGCAGGCGAGCGCGATCGCGATCATCGCCCGCTGGCGCATCCCGCCCGAGAGCTGGTGGGGGTAGTCGTCCAGCCGGGATTGCGGATCGGGCATGCCGACGCGCGCGAGCAGGCCGCCCACCTCGGCGCGGGCCTCGCGCGCGGAGAGCCCGCGGTGCTTGCGCAGGACCTCCTCGATCTGAAAGCCGACCGGCAGGACCGGGTTGAGCGAGGTCATGGGCTCCTGGAAGATCATGGAAATGCGGTTGCCCCGGATCCGCCGCATCGCGGCCTCCGGCAGGGCGAGGAGATCCTCGCCCTCGAAGCGGATCGAGCCGGCGGCCACGCGGCCGGCGGGCCGCGGGAGCAGCCGCAGGATGGAGAGCGCGGTGACGCTCTTGCCGCAGCCGGACTCCCCCACCAGGCCGAAGGTCTCCCCGGCGGGCAGCTCAAGGTCGAGCCCGTCGACCGCGGCCACGGGCCCCCGCCGCGTGCGGAACTCCGTCCGCAGCCCCGAGATCGAAAGCACCGCCGCCGCACCCACCGCCCCGCCCCTAAAGCGCCCGCAGCGTGGGGTCGAGCACGTCGCGCAGCCCGTCCCCCAGCAGGTTGAAGCCGAGCACGAGGATGAAGATCGCCCCCCCGGGAAACGCGGCGACGTGGGGGGCGATCTGGAGGTACTGCCGGCCCTCGCTCAGCATCACCCCCCACTCGGGCTGGGGGGGCTGGGCCCCGAGCCCCAAAAACCCGAGGGCGGCGGCCTGCAGCACGGCGGTCCCCATGCCGAGCGTGGCGTAGACGATGATCGGGGGCAGCGCGTTCGGCAGCACGTGGCGGAAGAGGATCCGGCCGTGGCCGCCGCCCAGGTGGGCGATCGCCTGGACGAAGAGCTGCTCCTTGAGCGCGAGCACGCTCGAGCGCACGATGCGGGCGTAGTGCGGGATGTAGACGACGCCCACGGCGATCATCGTGTTCGGCAGGCTCGGGCCGAGGATGGCCGTGATGAAGATGGCGAGGAGGATCGCCGGGAAGGCGAGCAGCATGTCCATCGCGCGCATGATCACGCTGTCGAGGCGCCCGCCGAAATAGCCCGCGAGCAGGCCGAGGAGCGTCCCCGGGAAGAGCGAGATGGACACCGAGATCAGGCCGATCAGGATCGAGATGCGCGCCCCGTGGATCACGCGGCTCAGGATGTCGCGGCCCAGGCTGTCGGTGCCGAAGGGGTGGGCGGCGCTCGGCGCGGCGAGCCGTTCGAGGGGCGCGGTGCGGAAGGGGTCGTGGGGGGCGACGGCCGGCCCGAAGAGGGCGACCCCGAGCACGAAGGCGATCAGGCCCAGGCCGAGCGCCGCGCTGCGGCTGCGCCACAGCCCGGCCAGCGGTTCCCAGCTAGGCATGGATGCGGATCCTCGGATCGAGCGCCGCGTAGGCGAGATCGACGACGAGGTTGATCACGGCCAGGATGGCGGCGAAGACGAGGATGCAGCCCTGGACCGCGGCGTAGTCGCGCGCCATGAGCGAGTCGACGACGTAGCGGCCGAGGCCCGGCCAGGAGAAGATCGTCTCCGTGAGCACCGCCCCGCTCAGAAGCAGCCCGAGATTCAGTCCCAGCACGGTGACGATCGGGAGCAGGGCGTTGCGCAGCGCGTGCCGCAGGATGACGACGGACTCGTCGAGCCCCTTGGCCCGTGCGGTGCGCACGTAATCCTGCTGGAGCACCTCGAGCATGGAGGAGCGCGTGATGCGGGCGATGATCGCCAGGGGGACGGTGGCGAGCGTCACGGCGGGCAGGACCAGGTGCTCAAGGGCCTCGAGGAAGGCCTCGCCCTCGCCCGCGAGCAGGGTGTCGAGGAGCATGAGCCCGGTCAGGGCCTCGGGTTCGTTGCCCATGCCGATCCGCCCCATGAGCGGCAGGACGGGAACGCGCACCGCAAAGAGGTACATGAGCATGAGGCCGAGCCAGAAGACCGGCATCGACACCCCGACCAGGGCGAGCAGCATGGCCGCGGTGTCGAAGAGCGAGTAAGGCCGCACCGCGGACACGACCCCGGCGGCGATCCCCAGGAAGGTGGCGATCAGCATGGCCGCGACGGCCAGCTCCACCGTGGCGGCGAGCCGCTGGGCGATCTCGGCCGCCACGGGGGCGCCGTTGCGCAGCGACTGCCCCAGGTCCCCCTGCAGCAGCCGGCCGAGGTAGAGGCCGTATTGCACGGGCAGGGGGCGCTCGAGCCCCATCTGCGCCCGCAGCCGGGCGAGGTCCTCGGCCGAGGCGAACTCGCCCAGCAGCAGGCGCGCGGGGTCCCCCGGGATCATGCGCAGCATCAGAAAGACGACGAGCGAGACCCCGAGGAGCACAAACCCGAGATGCAGCAGCCGTCTGCCGAGGTAGCCGAAGGGCATCCCGGCTTCCTCCGCGCGGGGGTTCCTATTTCTCCTTCCACACCATCTGGAAGGAGTTCAGCCCGTTTGGCCGGAGCGGCACCTCGTGCAGCTTCTTGCTGTAGCAGCGCACGATGGTCGAGTGGGCGATCGGGATCCAGGGGGCCTCGGCATGGAAGATCTCCTGGGCCTTCAGGTACAGCTGGGTTCGCTCGGCCTTGTTGAAGGTCTTCTGGGCCTTGAGGCAGAGCTCGGTGAACTGGGCGTTCTTCCAGAAGGCGACGTTCGCCGCCGGCGGCTTGGCCGTGTCGGCCGAGAGCAGCCCGTAGAGGAAGTTGTCCGGGTCGGCGTTTCCGCCCAGCCAGCCGAGCATGCACAGGTCATGCTCGCCGTTCTGGGTCTTGCTCAGGTAGGCGCCCCACTCGTGGCGCACGATCTTCGCCTTCACGCCGACCGCCGCGAAGTAGGACTGGATCAACTCGGCCGTCTTGACCGGCTCGGGCATGTAGGCGCGCGAGACGGGCATGGCCCAGAGCTCGATTTCGCTGTTGAAATCGAACTTCGCCTCCTCGAGGAGCTTGCGCGCCAGCTGCGGGTTGTAGGCATAGGGGGCGATCTTGTCGTTGTAGCCCCAGATCGAGGGCGGGAAGGGGTTCTTCGCCGGGATGGCGAGCCCCGCGAAAATCGAGCGGATGATCGTCTCCTTGTCGACCGCGTGGCTGAGCGCAACCCGCACCTTGGGGTCCTGGAAGCGCGGCTTCTGGGTGTTGAAGGCGAGGTAGCCCACGTTGATGCTCGGCCGCTCGATCACGGCGAGCTTGGGGTTCTTCTTCACGAGGGCGATCGAATCCGGGTCGAGGTCGTCGGCGATGTCCACGGTCCCCGACTGCAAGGCCATCAGGCGCGCGGAGGGCTCGGGGATCGACTTGAGGACGATCCGGTCGACACGGGCCTTTTCCCCCCAGTAGTCGGGGTTGCGCTCCAGCACGATCTGGTCGTCCTTCACCCAGCTCTTGAACTTGAAGGGACCCGTGCCCACGGGGTGCATGCCGATCTTGTCCTTGTGCTCGGCCATCGCCCGCGGGGAGACGATCGGGCACAGCCACAGGGCGAGGTTGTTCAACAGCGGGGCGTAGGGCTTTTCGGTCACCAGCGCGATCGTGTAGTCGTCGATCACGCGGATGTCCTTCACCGGGGCGAGCGAGAGGCTCACGTATTTCCACTGGCCGTAGCCGTGGTAGGGGTGCTCCTTGAAGATCACCCGCGCGAAGGAGTCGTAGACCGCCCGGGCGTTGAAGGGGTAGCCGTCGTGGAACTTGACCCCCTTGCGCAGCTTGAACGTCCAGGTGAGCCCGTCCGCGGAGACCGACCAGGACTCGGCGAGCTGGGGCTCGACGTTCATCGAGTCCTTGCCGAAGATGACGAGGTTCTCGAGGACCTGGATGCCCGCCTTGATCGACTCGCCGTCGGTCGCCTGGGCCAAGTCGAGGGTGACGGAGTCGCCCCCGCGGCCCCAGACGAGGGTGCCGCCGGCGCGCGGGGTCTGGGCGAAACCGCCGCCAACCGAGACGAGAACGAAGAGCGCCGCCGTGACGATGATCGGGATCCTGCGCATAGCGCCTCCTTCCACCGGGGTGAAGTGCACTGCGAAACGACGGGGGAGATCCTTAGCCCAAAAGCGCGGCGCGCGCAACCGATGCGGTGCTCATTTCTCCCCGCCGGCCGCGCCGGCCTGTCTCGACCGCCACGCCAGGCGCACCCCGCCGCCTGCGAGCCGCCGGCGCTCGAGGCGCCCGCCCGCCAGGCGGGCGAGCCCGGCGAGGAGCGCCCGGGCGGCGAGCAGGTGAGCGCGGCCGCAGTCCTCGAGGAGCCTGCCGCGGACGACCTCGTCGGTGACCTCGGTGACGACCTCGGCGACCGTCACCGGAAAACGCCGCGCGGCGAAATTGAGCCCGGCCAGCCGCCCCTCGGTGGCGCACAGGGTGAGCCCCCCCGCGGGGGCGGGGGCGGGGAAAAACTCCGGCTCCCAGCGGCGGGCGTAGCGCAGGTAGCGGTCGCGGAATTCCGCCTCGCGCGCGGCGATCCGCGGGTCGCCACGGAGCGCCCGGCCGAGCAGGCGGCCGATGCGCCGCGCCCAGCGGTGCCCGGGGTGACCGGGCGTGTCGAGGAAGGGCAGGATCGCGTAGACGAAGGCCCGCGGGATCCAGTAGGCGCGGAAGGGGCCGGGGGCGTTCCCCGCGAAGGGCTGGTCCCACTCGTGGCTGGGGACGCCGTGGGCGTCGAGAACCCAGAGCGGGAGCCAGGCCTGCCAGAGCCCGGCTTTCGGGCGCGCCTCCGGGAAGCGCGGGGCGGCCGCGAAGTAGTCGGCGTACCACTCCACCCCGGCCGCGTTGTAGCGCGCGGCGTGCAGCTTGTGGCCCGGGGCTTCGGGCAGGAGCGTCTCGAGGAGCGCGACCCCGTCGGGGTTCTCAAGCGGGATCACGACCGCGTTCACCCGGCGCAGAAGCCGCCTCCCCGGGTCGGTGGCGGCGAGCTCCCAGGCGAGCCGCAGCGCCGCCTGGGTGCCGGCGACCTCGTTGGCGTGGTGCCGGGCGTTCACGAGCAGGGTCGGCCGCAGCAGCCGGCGGCGGGCGTGGGAGGCGAGGGCCCCCCCCGCCGGGCAGGCGATCTCGAGCGCCCAGATCGGACGGCCCTCAAGGCTCCGGCCGGCTTGGAAGGCGTGCACGCCGGCAAGCCGCCCGAGCTCCTTCACCCGCGCGGCGATCGCGGCGAGCGCAACCCGGCGGTCGAGCCGCGGCCGGGCAGGCCGCGCCGCAGGGGGCTTCGGCCGCGGGGGGCCCTCCGGCCGCGGGGCGCGGGTCGTCCACAGGACCCCGCGGCCCCCGGGTGCGGCACGGAGGGCCAGCCCCCAGGCGGCGCCGAGCCGGGCCCAGGCCGCCGGCCGGGCGCCCTCGAGGCCGTCCCCGCAAACGAGGACCTCGAGCCTGCGCCTCTCGAGGATCAGACCCCGCACGGCCGGGGCCGGCCCCGCGGCCTCGGCCGGCCGGGGCGGAGCGGGGATCGCGGCAAGGAGGGCCCGGGGGGTTCCGCCGCGGGCGAGGCGCCGGATGCGGGGCACGATGCGGCCGAAATGGAGGACCCCCTCCAGCCCGCGCCGGCGGCAGAACGCGCGGTGGGCGTCGAGCAGGCCGAAGTAGAGGTCTTCGTGCAGGGCCTCGAGCGGGGCGATGCGCTCCTCGCCCACCCCGATCCGCCGTTCCTCCTCGGCGATCGCGGCCTCGATGCGCACCTCCTCCCAGAAGACCCCCGCGACCCCGCCGCCCCCCTCCAGGCGGCCGGCCATTTCCGCCTCGAGCGCGGGCCAAAATCGCTGCTGGACGATGCCCCAGAAGCGCTCGCGGTCGGTGGGGATCTCCCGTTCGAGCAGCACGCGGCCTTCCCGGAGCAGCCGGACCCCGCCCGTCGCCGGGTGGACGAAGCCCTCCTCGGGCCCCCCGGGAAAGGCCGGGAGGCGGGCAAGGCGCGGGGTGAGGGCCTCCTCGAAAAGAAGCCTGCCGCGGCGGTCGAAGGCGCGGACGCGGTAAGCTTCCGGCAGACTCTCCCTGCGCCGCGGCACGACGGCCCCGCACGGCAACCCGAGCTCCGCCGCCAGCCGGTCGGGTGCGGGGTAGATCTCCTGCAGGAAGCGCGTTTCCATCTCCAGGCCGGAGGCCGCATGGAAGGGCCGGAAGGCGATCTCCACGCGGCCGATCCCCTGAAGGCGCTTGAGCCGCGGCAGGATTTCCTCGAGCAGCCAGCAGAGCCCCGGCTTGTAGGCGTGGAGCACGCGCAGGCGCGGGCGGTAGCCCCGGGCGCGCAGGAGGCGCTCGGCGCGGCGCAGCAGCGCGCGTCGCGCCGCACGCGGCCGGCCCACCCAGAGCACCCCCTCGACCTCGCCGGAGCCGGGGGGGACACCGGCCAAGGCCTCGAGGTGGTCTTCGGTCTCGGCCCGGATGCGCTCCCGCTGCAGGATCCGGCGCGAGGCGGCCGGGGGCGGCGCCGGGAGCCCCAGCGCGGCCGCCGCCTGCTCGAGCGGCTTGCGCTCCCGGGAGGCGGCCGAGGGGAGCGCGCCTTCCCCGACCGCAGCGGCGACGAGCGCCCGCGCCCACGGGCCCCGCGGGCCCCGGCCGCCCAGGAGCTCGCGGATCTCCTCCAAACGCGCGTCGAACCTCCCCCGGCTCAGGCCCCCCTCGGGGGCGGCGGCCCGCGCGGCGAAGATCCGGAGCAGCCGGGAAAGCGGCCGCGGCCCCCCCGCGAGGCGAAGGACGCATCCCCCCTCCCCCGCTTCGGCCTCCAGGCGGGATGCGGCCGCGGCATCGGGGGCGATCCGGAGAACCGCCGCGGCCGGGGGGGCCTCGCCCACGAAAACCCGCGGCAGCTCGACCTCGGTCGCCTCGAGCGCCAGCTCCGCCGCGGCCTCGCAGAGGGCGAGGCCCAGCACGGCGGGGACCGGCCGGTCCTCGATCGCGATGGCGAGGACCAGCCTGCGGCCGCGGGGGTCGCCCGCGACGGGCCGGTAGATCGCCTCCTGCGGCGACAGCAGATCCGGGGGGGCGCCCGGCGGATCGGCCGCGCCGTCCCCGCCCGGCGCAGGCCGCGGCAGCCGCCGCCGCGCGATCGGCCGGCCGCGCCGGTCGCGGAAGACGGCGAAGGAGACGGGCCCGGGGGCAAGCTCGAGCCTCCGCCAGCCCTCCGGGGGAACACGCCCCCCCGCGCCGCAGGCGATCGCCTGCAGGAGCTCCGCCATGGCCGGCGGCGAGCTCCCGCGCAGCCGGAGGCGAAGCGCCCCCTCCCGCTCGATCCGGGCGGGGGACGGGTCGCGCGAATCGGGGGCCTGGATGGCGAGAAGGCAGGCGCCGGCCGGGAGGCGGCCGGGGGACCGCACGATCGGCGGGTCGAAAGCGGCCACCTCCGCGGCGAGGCGCATGGCGAGATTCGCGGCCGCGGCCCAGACGGCGGGGTGGGTCAGGCGCCGGTCGACGGCGAGAAAAAGGCCAAGGCGATCCGGGAGGCCGTCCCCGTCGGTGTCGGCGAAGACCTGCGCGGCGGGAAAGAGCTCGGCCGGCCCGGCGGCCCGGAAGGTGCGCGCGGCGCTCACGTTCGGGGAGGATAGCCGAGAGGGGCGGCGCGGACAAGCCCCGAGGCGGTTGACGGCCGAAGAGAGCCGGGCTATCCTCGGCGGCAGCTCTCGCCGCTCATCTCATTTCCACGGATCTGCAAGGAGGAGACCGTCGATGAAACCGATCCTGCGCATCGCCCGACCCGTGAGCCTCGTTCTCGCCGTCTACGCCTTTTTCCTCTATGGGCCCCAGCCCGCCGCGCTCGCCGCCCTCGTCGCCACCGACGATGTGCTCGCGGCCGGCCGCGTGGAGGAAGCCCGCGGACGCCTCCGCGCCCTGCTCGCCCAGGAAGAGATCCGGGCCGCGCTCGAACGCCAGGGCATCGACCCCGCCGAGGCCGCGGCACGCGCCGAGGCGCTCTCCGACGCCGAGGCGGTCCGCTTCGCCGAGACGATCGACCGGCTGCCGGCGGGCGGGGCGAGCGCCCTGGGGATCCTCATCGGCGCCATCCTGATCGTCTTCATCGTGCTCTTGATCACCGACATCCTGGGCTACACCCACGTCTTTCCCTTCACGCGCCGCGCCCGCTGACCGGCTCCCCGCGCGGGGCGGGCCTCCCGCCCCGCGGCATCCGTCGCCCCGCCCGTCGCCGCCCTGCCGCGGCGGCGGGCGTCTTTTTTGGGGGGTCTGGATGTGCGCCGCCTTTCGCAGGGGCGCCGGTCTCAGAGGGAAAGCAACCAGAAGGCGGCCGCGACGGTGACGAGCAGCGTCAGCCCGATCGGCAAGCCGAGCGGCGGGCGGTCGGCATGCGGGTCGAAAGCCCGCTCGGGGCGGCCAAGCGAACGCAGGGCCGCGAGGGGGTGCACCGAGAGCTCGGCGATGCGGCGGGCGAGGGCGAAGGCGAAGCGGTCGGCGGCGTCGAAGGCCGCGTTCACCCCGTCGACGGCGATCCGCCGCACAAGCGGCGCCGGGGCGCGGAAGCACCAGTCCGTGTCGAGCGAGATCCCCTCGTGCGGGATGAGCTTCGCCCGCACCCACCAGAAGGCGAGGAAGGTGAAGACGAGGATCTGGAGCGCCTCGGCCAGGTGAAGCGGCGTGTAGGGCCGGTAGGCCATGGCGAAGGGGAGTTCCTGGTAGAGGGCGTCGGGAAAGATCCCGTAGCCGACGCAAAGAAGCGAGGTGAGCGCCATCGCGGCCTTCATGCCGCGCGGCAGCGGCCGGCGGGGCAGGGACTCCTTTTTCTCGTGGAACCAGGTGAAGTAGGGAAGCTTCACGCCGACCGAAAGGAAGGTCCCCACGCCCGCGAGCAGCAGAAAGAGATGGGCCAGCCCGTGGCCGCCCTCGTGGGCGGCGTAGACGATGATCGACTTGCTGATGAATCCGTTGAAGAGCGGTGCGCCGGAGATGGAGAGCGCGCCCACCATGTAATAGGCGAAGACCCCCCGCAGCTCCGGGTAGAGCCCGCCCAGGCGGTGGAGTTTTCCCGTCCCCGTCGCCTGGAGCACGGCGCCTGCGCCCATGAAGAGCAGCGCCTTGTAGAGGATGTGGCTGTAGGCGTGGGCCGCAGAGCCGTTCAAGGCGAGCTCGGTGCCGATGCCCACCCCGGCCACCATGTAGCCCACCTGGCTGACGATGTGATAGCTGAGGATCTCCCGGATGTCGTTGGCGAGGAAGGCGTAGGTCACGCCGTACACGGTCATCAGGGTGCCCATGACGAGCAGCACGGGCCAGCCCGGGAAGAGGACGGCGAGCACGTACACCGCGGCCTTGGTGGTGAAGGCGCTGAGAAACACGGCGCCGGTCACCGTGGCGCGGGGGTAGCTGTCGGGCAGCCAGGTGTGCAGCGGCACCATGGCCGCGTTGATGACGACCCCGGTGAGGATTAGCCAGGCGGCGGGCGAGGAGGCCCCGGGCGGGAAGGCGGCGAGCGCCAGCGAGCCGGTCTCCCGCAGCTGAAGCAGGATCCCGCTCAGGAGCAGGCCGCCGCCGAGCAGGTGGTAGAGCAGGTAGCGCATGCCGGCAGCGCGGGATTCCCGGTCGCGGCTGGCCCAGATCAGCCAGGTCGACCCGGCGGTCATCACCTCCCAGCAGAAAAGGAGCGTGAAGAGATCGCCGCAGCAGGCGACCCCGAGGGCGCCCCCGGCGTAGAGGAGCGCTGCGCCCTGCTGCCCCGCCTCGCGCAGGTGCAGGGAGTAGATCCCGCCGAGCAGCGCGATCAGGGCGAAGATGATGGCGAAGACCCGGCCCAGGCGGGTGAACTCGAGCACGGCGAGCTCGTAGGGCCCGAAGGCGAGCCGCAGCGAGGCGCCAACCGGCAGCGCGAGCACCAGGGCGAGAGCCGCCGCCGGAAGGAGGCAACAGGCGGCCGGCCGCAGGCTGCGCGGCAGCAGGGGCAGAAGCACCACCCCGCCCCAGAGAACCCATGCCGGAGGAATCTCAATGCCGATCATCGCCGCCCGTCCGCTTGCGGTCGTGAAGGCGCCGGTAGTAATCCGGCGCGCGGGAAATGCCGATCTTGGCAAGCCCCTTGGCGACCGCCATGAGGAAAAGACACCCCGCGGCCCCGAAGAGCGCAAAGGACCCGGGGATGGCCTCCCAGCCGTGGCCGGGGTCGACGGCCTGTCCGAGGATGCCCGCCGCGGCGAGGCCTCCGAGCGCCGCTTTCTGCCACCGCCTCATGGCCCGCCTCCTGCATACAGGGCTGCTGCCGGGAAAACCGCCCGGGTTCCGAGCACGGCGAGATCGAAAAGGCGGACCAGGCCGTTTGGCTGCAGGCCGAGCAGCAGCGAAAGCGCCGCCGCCAGGCACAGAGGCACCACCATCCAGGCCGAGGCCTCGCCGTGCCCCTCGAGCTCCTTGCCGCCCTCGCGGAAAAACGCCCGGTGGACGATCGGCAGCAGGTAGGCCGCGTTCAGCAGCCCGCTCAGCAGCAGGACGGCGAGCGCCAAAAACCGCCCCCCCTCCACGGTGCCCAGGCAGAGGACGTACTTGCTGAAAAAGGCGTTCACGGGCGGCAGCCCCGAGAGCCCCATCGCCCCCACGGCGAAGGCCGACATGGTCCAGGGCATCACCCGGCCGATGCCGTTCAGCTGGGAGACCTCGGTCTTGTGGAGGTTCACGTAGATCGCCCCGGCGCAGAAGAAGAGGGCGATCTTGGTCGTGGCGTGGGCCGCCAGATGGAGCAGCCCGCCCGCGAAGCCCTCGGGGGCGAGCAGCGCCATGCCCAGGACGATGTAGGAGAGATGCCCGATCGTGGAGTAGGCCAGCCGGATCTTGAGGTTGTCCTGCCGCAGGGCGATCAGCGAGGCGAAGACGATGGTCGCGCCGGCGAAGGCGGCCAGGATCCCGTCCAGCCCGTGGGTTTTCATGAGCTCCGGCCCGAAGACGAACCCGACGACGCGGATCACACCGAAGACCCCCGACTTGACCACGGCCACGGCGTGCAGGAGGGCCGAAACCGGTGTGGGCGCCACCATGGCCGCCGGCAGCCAGCTCTGCAGCGGCATGATGCCGGCCTTGACCCCGACCCCGGCGATGAAGAGGACAAAGAGCGTCCTCACGTTCGCCGGGTCGAGCGCCTTTGCGGCGAGCAGCCCTCCGGGCCGGAAGTCGAGGTCCCCGGCCAGGCTGTAGGTCCAGGCCACCGCGGCGATCAGGACCACCCCGGCGCTCAGGGCGTAGACCAGGTACTGCCGGCCGGAGCGCAGGGCCTCGGCGGTTTCCTTGTGGATGACCAGGGGATAGGTGGCGATGGAGAGGATCTCGTAGAAGATGAGGAAGGTGAGCAGGTTCGCCGAGAAGGCGATCCCGAGGGTCGCCGACAGGCAGACGGCGAAGCTCGCGAAGTAGCGCGTCTGGCGCTTTTCCCCGGCCCCGCGCACGTAGCCGATGGAATAGAAGGAGGTGAGGATCCAGAGGCTCGAGGAGACCAGGGCGAACACCATCCCCACGGCGTCGGCCTTGAGGTGGAGGGCGATGTCGGGGGAGACCTCGAGCAGGCGGCACTCCACCGTGCGGCCGGCCAGCACCTCGGGCAGCAGCGCAAGAACGATCAGGGCTTTCAGGAAGGCCGCCGCGAGCGTCCAGAATTCCCTCAGGTTCGGCCGGTCGCGGCTCAGGAGGATCAGGGGCACCGCGGCGAGCGAAACGCCGACGGCGAGGAGGGGAAGCGCGGAGAAGAGGGATGCGCCCATCGGCTCCTCACATCCCGCCCGGGATCATCGGCCCGATCAGGCGCTCGACGATCCAGGCGTTCCCCAGGCCGATCACCAGCAACCCGGAGGCGAGCGCCACCGCCGGGAGCAGCATGGCCGGGGGCGACTCGCCTTTCACGGCGGCGGCCGCATCCCCCGCCCCCGGTTCGGCGCCCGGCCGGTCCAGGTACATCCGTTCCAGCACGCGGAAGAAGTAGACGGCGTTCAGCAGGCTGCTCAAGAGGAGCACCACGACAAAGATCCAGCGCGACTGCTCGATCGCCGCCAGTGCCAGGTACCACTTGCTGAAGAAGCCGGCCGTGGGCGGCAGGCCGATCATCGAGAGGGCGGCGAGCGCGAAGGCGGCCGAGGTCCAGGGCATGGCCCGGCGCAGGCGGTTGGAAAAGCGCGGGATCCGGCTGTGGCCGAGCCGCAGGCGCAGGCCGCCGCTCACGAAGAAGAGGCAGGCCTTCATGCAGGCGTGGTTGAGGATGTGGAGCACGGCGCCGGTGAAGCCGAGCGCGGAGTTCAGCCCCACGCCGATGGCGATGTAGCCCACCTGGGCGACACTGCTGTAGGCCAGCATGCGCTTGAGCTCGCTTTGGCAGACGGCGAGGATCGAGCCGTAGATCACGGCCGCGGCGCCGAGGTAGGCGAGCAGGGAAAGCAGCGGGAGCCCGCTTCCCTTCTCGCCGGCCCCGAGGAGATAGAGCAGCACCCGCAGCAGGATGTAGCCCGCGACCTTGGTGCCGATCGGCGCGATGAGCGCCGTGGCCGCCGAGGAGGCGTGCGTGTAGGCGTCGGGCAGCCAGCCATGCATCGGGAAGAGCGCCATCTTCAGGGCCGCCCCCATGAAGATGAGCAGCAGCCCCACCGCCACCGTGGCCGAGAGGTCGCCGGCGGCGAGGAGACGGGACATGTCGGCCATGTTGAGGGTGCCGTGGGTCATGTACAGGAAGGCGAGTCCGAGCAGGTAGAAGGAGGCCCCCACCGTCCCCATCCCGAGGTAGCGGAAAGCGGCGTAGGCGGCGGGCCGCTCGCCGACGGCGATCAGGGCGTAGCCGGCGAGCGCGCTGATCTCGAGAAAGACGTAGAGGTTGAAGAGATCCCCCGTGATCACCATGCCGGTGAGCCCGGTCAACACGAGGAGCGCCAGCGAGGAAAACGGCATCAGCCTCTCGGGGAGCTCGTGTTCGACGCTGCGGCGCGCGTAGACCACGGCGAGCAGGCCGATCCCGGAGATGACCACCTCGAGGAAGGCCGAGAGGGGGTCCATCACGAACTCGATGCCGATCGGGGGCATCCAGCCGCCCAGGTGGTAGCTCACCGCCCCCCGCTCCATCACCCAGGCCAGGCCCGAGACGGCGAGGCCGAAGGCGAAGGCGGCCGTCGCGAGCGCCGTCCACCAGCCCGCCGTGCCGCGGCGCCAGCCGACCAGCGGGACGAGCAGGGCGCCGAAGAGGTAGGCGACCGGGATGAGCGGGCAGAGGTGGGGGCCGATCATGCCTCGTCTTTCAGCCGCTCAAGGAGCACGGGCTCCTCGATCGTCTCGTAGTTGCGGTAGATGTCGATGACCATGGCGAAGGAGACCCCCAGGGTGACGACGGCGACCACGATGGCCGTCAGCATGAGGCAGTGGGGCAGGGGGTTGAGGTAGAGGTCGGGGTTTTCGACCCCCCGTTGCGGGTCCAGCACCGGGACGGTGCCCCCGTCCTTGTAGGCGCTGGTGATGTAGAAGAGGATCACCGAGCTCTGCATGATCGACATCCCGATGATCTTCTTCATCAGGTTGCCCTTGAAGAGCATGCCGTAGAGCCCGATGAGGAAGAGCCCGGCGAGAAAAAAGTAGATGTAGTGGCCGCGGATCAGTTCCATGCTTGCGCAAACGGCGCCTTTCCCCGCCCCTCCCCCCTCTTCGCTTCCGGCGCGCCCGCGATGCGCCGCGCCCCCTACTCGAAGGTCGCGATGACGCTTGTTTCGCTGCGGCTCTCCACGATCTCGTCGTAGATGGCGATCAGGGCCATCATCACCCCGACGGTCACCCCCGCCTCGATCAGGAGGATCCCGAGGTTTCGCAGGCCGGGCGGGTCGAGCCCCGGGATCGGCAGAAAGGCGTAATTCAGAAACTCCCCGCCGGCGAGCAGCGCGGCGAGCCCGGTCGCGGCGTAGATCAGCACACCGAGGGCGCTCAGCCCGACCGCGATCCCCGTGCGGAAGACGACCTGGCTCATGTCCATGCCGAGGGCGAGGCGGCCGAGCATCACGCTGACGGCGAGCAGCACCCCGCCCTGGAACCCGCCGCCGGGGCTGTAGTGGCCGTGGAAGAAGACGTAGAGCCCGACGAGCTGGATCACGGGCATGAGCCCGCGGATCGCCACCTGGATGATGGGGCTGGTCGAGGCCTCCCTCATGGCGTTCTCCGTCGCAGGATGAAGAGCACGGCGATCGCCCCGGTGAAGACGACGAGGGTTTCGCCCAGGGTGTCGAACCCGCGGTAGTCGGCCAGGATCACCGTCACCATGTTGGGGGTCCGCGCGTCGCGGTAGGCGTTCTGGATGTAGTAGGTCCCCGCCACCGGCGCCCCCACGGCGTTGGCGGCGAGGTGGCTCGGCGCCTTGGGCTCGCCCCGCGGGGGCAGGCCGGCCATGGCGACCGCGAGCACGGCGGCCAGGGCGACCAAGAGCATGCCGTAGAACACCTTCAATCGAGGGTCCTCCGCGTCGTCCGGAAGATCGCCAGGATGTTGAAAATGCCGACCGCCCCGGCTCCGACCACGGCCTCGGTGAAGGCGACGTCGATGGCGCCCATGGAGACCATCAGGCCGGCGGACATGAAGCTGAAGATGTTGAGGGTCACGACGGCCGCGAGCAGGTTTTTCAGCTGCAGCGCGGTGAGCGCGGCCACGACGAGGATCACCAGGAGCAGGATCTCGATCTGCCAGTGCACGGCGAGGCCCCCCGGCTCACGGGCGGGTCCACGGCTTGAGGCCGTAGGCGAGCGCGCGGCGGAGCATGTGGTGGGTGGCGACGGGGCTGGTGAGCGCGATGAACACGCTGATGAGCGCAAGCTTCGCGCTCACAAGCGTCCAGCCCTCGTAGACGATCAGGCCGGCGATGAAGAGCATGATCCCGAGCGTGTCCACCTTCCCGGCGGCATGGGCGCGGGTGTAGAAGTCGGGCAGGCGGACGATGCCGACGCTGCCGACCAGCATGAAGAACAGGCCCCCCACGATGAAGGCGCCGGCGAGCAGGTTCGCCCAGAACTCCATGACCCCTTACCTCCTTGCGGTCGTCTGGGTGCGGAAATACTTGGACATGGCGATGACCCCGGCGAAGTTCAGGATGGCGTAGCCCATGGAAATGTCGACGAACATGTCGAGCCGGTCGTAGAGGACGCCGATCAGCAGCACAAGGGTCAGGGTCTTGGTGCCGGCCGCCGCCGCGCCGAGCAGCCGGTCGCCCACGGCGGGCCCCCGGTAGACCCGGTAGAAGGGGATCAGCAGAATCACGGCCAGCGCCAAGGCCACGCCGAAGAAAAACGACTCCATCGCCGGGGTCAGCCCTCCTTGGTGATCTGGACGTCGAAGCAGGCGTCCGCGCTGCGGCATTCCTTGAGATAGAGCCGCGCGACGCGGTATTCCATGTCTCCCGTGACCAGCCCCCGGGCGACCTGCTCGTTTAGCGCATGCACCATGAAGCGGTCGCCTTCGATCTCGATGGTGATCGTCCCCGGTGTGAGGGTGATCGAGTTGCCGAGGATGACCCGCGCCTGGACGTTCGGCTGCAGCGACCGAAAATAGACGATCCGCGGGTCGATGGGCATGCGGGGGTGGAGCACGATGTAGGCGACGTAGAGGCCCGACTGCACGATCTGCCAGAGAAGCCACAGGAGATAGGCGAAAAGCCGGTGCAGCAGGATCGGGTGCTCGGTGGGGGTCTCCCCGGGTTGCAGGGGCACGAGGTGCAGCCGGTGGTTGAGCAGCAAAACGAGCGCGACCGAAAAGGCGCCGTAGGCGAGGTGCAGGGCGTCGAACATCCCGCTCAGCACGAGCCAGAGGCAAAAGAGCAAGACGGCCTGGATGGCCCGCGCGCGAAAAAGCCGCCACCGCGCCCCGGAGAGGGGGGGCGGAGGGCTCGGGAGGTCCTGCGTTGCCGCGGAGTTTGGCTCCATCCGGTCACACCGCAAGGAAACGGGATGCAGAGGCTCCGGCTCAGCGGGGGAAGACGAGAGCAGGCGTTGCGGGGCTCCGCATTTTTGGAGGCCCGTTCTTGGCACACCCGGCAGGTCTTGTCAACGGCCTGCGGGTGCGCCGGCGGCGGGGGGCGACGAAAAGGGCTTTATCTCGCCCCCGCGGGCTGGTACAAGGGCAGGCGTCCCCCGCCCGCACCCCCTCTGGAGGAGCCATGACCGAGACCGCCGCCGCCCGGGAAGCCCTCGAGCTCACCTGCGCGCTCATCGGCTTCCGCACCCTCGCCTCGCGGCCCGAGGAAATCGAACGCTGCCTCGCCTTTCTCGAGGAGCGCCTGGCGCGCTCCGGGGTCGCCTCCCGCCGGGTGGTGCACGAGGGGCTGCCCTCGCTCCTCGTCACGCGGCCGGACGGCACCGCGCCCGTGTTGCTGATGTCGCACATCGACGTCGTCGACGCCCCCGAGGCGCTCTTCACCCCGCGGATCGAAAACGGGATGCTCTACGGCCGCGGCAGCATCGACGACAAGTACGCGGTCGCCCTCTCCGTCGTGCTCGCCTGCGAGATGCAGGAGACCTTGCGCGCCCGCGGGCTCGGCCCGGAGGCCCTTCCCCTGGGGCTGCTCGTCACCGCGGACGAGGAGACCGGGGGCCGGCGCGGCGCCCAGCCCGCCCTGCGGCATCTGCGGGCCGGGTTCGCGATCGCCCTGGACGGCGGGAACCTCAAGAAGATCGTCGTCAAGGAAAAGGGGATCCTGCGGCTCAAGCTGATCGCCCGCGGCAGGGCGGCGCACGCGGCGCGGCCCTGGCTGGGCGACAACGCGATCGAGCGGCTGATCGCGGACATCGCCGTGGTGCGGCGTCACTTCGCGCTCGAGGCCCCCGACCGCTGGCACCGCACGATGAATTTGAGCCGCATCCAGGGCGGCCGGGCCGTGAACCAGGTCCCCGACGAGGCCGAGGCCCTCTTCGACATCCGCTACACCGAGGAGGACGACCTCGACGCTCTCCTTGCGGGGATCCGCCGCGAGATCGCAGGCGAGCTCGTCGAGCTCGAGCGCGAGCCGCTTTTCCTCGGGGGGGAGAGCCCCCACCTCGAGCGGCTGCGCGCGATCGCCGGCTTCCCCGAGCTCGGCGCCGAGCACGGGGCGAGCGATGCGCGCTTCCTCTCCGCCTTCGGCGTCCCCGGGATCGTCTGGGGCGCCGACGGCGATGCGAGCGCCCACGCCCCGGACGAGCACCTGCGGATCGACAGCCTGGTCGCGCTCCACCGCATCCTGCGGGAGTTCTTTCTCGGGCTCTTGCCCGCGCGGTAAACCGCCACCCCGAAAGGAGGCCCCATGAACCGCACCCGGACGCTCTGCCTCTGCCTCGCCCTGGCCGTGGGCTTCGCCCTCACGGCCCAGGCCGCCCCCAAGCCCGGCGGCACCCTCGTCTTCGGCCGCGGGGGGGACAGCGTGGGCCTGGACCCGGCCTACGAAACCGACGGCAACTCCTTCATGATCGGCGACAACGTCTTCGAGGCGCTGGTCTCCTACAAGGACGAGTCCGTCGAGCTCGAGCCGGGGCTCGCGGAGTCCTGGACCATCTCGCCCGACGGGCTGACCTACACCTTCAAGCTGCGCCGGGGGGTCACCTTCCACGACGGCACCCCCTTCAACGCCAACGCCGTGGTCTTCTCCCACGGCCGGCAGATGAAGGAACGCAAGGTCAAGTTCTTCGGCCAGGGATGGGAGATCCCGCCCCAGGAACGCACCCCGGAGTACTGGGTCTCGATGGAGATGGACAAGACCGTGGAGGCGATCGAGGCCGTGGACGAGTACACGGTCGTCTACCGCCTGAAGCGGGTCGAGGCGCCCTTCCTCGCCAACCTCGGCATGGACTTCGCCGACATCATCAGCCCGACCGCCTTCCTCAAGAACCCCAAGGAGTTCGTGCGCAACCCCGTCGGCACCGGCCCCTTCCGCTTCGTCAAGTGGGTGAAGGACGACCAGATCGTGCTCGAGAAGAACAAGCAGTACTGGGACAAGCGCGGCGGGCCCTACCTCGACCGGGTGATCTTCCGGGCGATCCCGGAGAACTCGGTGCGCTTCCTCGAGCTCAAGACCGGCAACATCCACATCTGCCAGTTCCCCAACCCGGCGGACATCGAGCTGGCGAAGAAAGACCCCAAGATGAAGCTCGTCAGCCAGCCCGGGATGAACATCGGCTACCTCGGCTTCAACCACACCAAGGAGCCCTGGAAGAGCAACGTGAAGCTGCGCAAGGCCATCGCCCACGCGATCAACCGCAAGGCGATCGTCGACAACATCTACCAGGGCCAGGGCCAGCTCGCCCGCAACAACATCCCGCCGACGATGTGGGGCTACAACGAGCAGGTCCCCCTGATCGAGTACAGCGTCGAGAAGGCCAAGGCCCTGCTCGCCGAGGCGGGCTACCCCGAGGGCAAGGGGCTCGAGGAGATCACGCTCTGGTCGATGCCGGTCGCCCGGCCCTACAACCCCGAGGGGCTCAAGGTCGGGGTGGCCATGGTGGCCGATCTCGCCAAGGTCGGCATCCGGGCGCGCGTGGTGAGCTACGAGTGGGGCACCTACCTCAAGCGCCAGCGCGAGCAGCCGCCGGACATGGACCTCTTCCAGCTCGGCTGGACCGGGGACAACGGCGACCCGGACAACTTCCTCGCCGTCCTCTTCGACGGGCTCGCCTCGAGCGCCATCCGCACCCAGTGGCACAACGAACGATACCACGAGCTCATGGTCCGCGGCCGCCAGACGACGGACCCGGCCCAGCGCGCGGAGATCTACAAGCAGGCGAACCTCCTGCTCTACGAGGAGATGCCCGTGATCCCGATCGCCCACTCCACGGTGACCTGGCCGATGCTGAAGAAGGTGATGGACTTCAAGCTCCACCCGACGGCCTCGATCCGCATGAAGAACGTGTGGCTGGAGAAGTAGGAGTTGCCCGTGGGCGCCTTCATCCTCCGCCGGATCCTCATTCTCTTCCCGACGCTCCTGGGGGTCTCGATCATCGTCTTCCTGATGCTCCACCTCACCCCCGGGGACCCGGCGGAGCTCCTGCTCGGCGAGCGCGCCTCCCCCGAGGCGCTCGCCGAGCTCCGCGAGCACCTCGGCCTGAACCGGCCGCTCCTCGAGCAGTACGGCCTCTTCCTCAAGCGCCTGCTCCGCTTCGATCTCGGCGAGACGATCTGGACCCGCCAGAAGGTGGCGATCGAGATCCGGCAGCGCTTTCCGGCCACGATCGAGCTCTCCGTGGCCGCGCTCCTCATCAGCTGCACGATGGGGGTGCTCCTGGGCATCGTCTCGGCCACCCGGCAATACTCCCTCTTCGACTACCTGAGCATGCTCGGGGCGCTCGTCGGCGTGAGCATGCCGATCTTCTGGCTGGGGCTGGTCTTCATGCTGATCTTCTCGGTGAACCTCGGCTGGCTGCCGATCTCGGGGCGGCTGAGCGTCGGGGTGGAGCTCGAGGTGATCACGAACTTCTACCTCCTGGATGCGCTGCTCACCAACAACCTGGAGGCCTTCCGGGACGCCCTGTGGCACCTGATCCTGCCCGCCGTCACGCTCTCCACGATCCCCACGGCCATCGTCGCCCGCATGACGCGCTCGGCGATGCTCGAGGTGCTGCGGCAGGACTACATCAAGACCGCCCGCGCCAAGGGGCTCTCCCCCTTCCAGGTGATCTTCAAGCACGCGCTGCGCAACGCGCTGATCCCGGTGGTGACGACGGTCGGGCTGCAGTTCGGGGTGCTCCTCGGGGGGGCGATCCTGACCGAGACGATCTTCGCCTGGCCCGGGGTCGGCAAGTGGATGTACGACGCGGTCATGCAGCGCGACTACATGGTGATCCAGAACGGAACCCTCCTCATCGCCGGGCTCTTCGTGGTGATCAACCTGGCGGTGGACGTCCTCTACGCGGTGATCAACCCGCGGATCAGCGTGCGATGACATGAAGGCGCCCAAAGACCGCCACCCCCTCGTCGATTCGCTGGCGCAGCTGTGGCGCAACAAGACCGCCGTGGCCGGGCTCTTCATCATCTGCGCCTTCGTCGCCTGCGGCCTGTTCGCCCCGCTTTTGAGCCCCCACGACCCGGTCGCGACCGCACTCTACGAGCAGCTCAAGCCGCCCGCCTGGGCGGAGGGCGGCTCGCGCGAAAACCTCCTCGGCACCGACGACCTGGGCCGCGACATCCTCTCGCGCATCCTCCACGGCGCGCGCGTCTCGCTGCTCGTCGCCGTGGTGAGCGTGGGGCTCGCCTTTCTCGCCGGCACCCTGATCGGCAGCGTGGCGGGCTACTGCAAGGGCCGCCTCGACAACCTCGTCATGCGCGGCATCGACATCGTGCTCTCCTTCCCCTACATCCTGCTCGCGATCGTGGTCGTCGCCTACCTCGGGCCGAGCCTCCAGAACGCCATGCTCGCGATCGCCGTCACCTACGTGCCGCGCTTTGCGCGGATCGTCCGGGGAAGCGTCCTCGAGGAATCCGAAAAGGACTACGTGACCGCCGCGCGCGCCCTGGGGGCGGGGGGTGCCCGCATCCTCTTCCGCGCGATCCTGCCGAACTGCATGGGACCGCTCATCGTGCAGACGACGCTCAGCTTCGCCTCGGCGATCCTGGATGCGGCCGCGTTGAACTTCCTCGGCCTGGGCGCCCAGCCGCCCACGCCGGAGTGGGGGGCCGACATCGCCCGCAGCCGCGCCCTCATCCTGCGCGCCTCCTGGGTGATGACCTTTCCGGGGATCGCGATCCTGCTCGCCGTGCTGGGCTTCAACCTCCTGGGGGACGGCCTGCGGGACGCGCTCGACCCGCGGCTCAGGGATTGACCCGATGGCGGAGCCGGCGCTGCTCGACATCCGCGGGCTGACCACCGTCTTCACCGTGCGGGGGTTCTCCGCGGCCGCCGTGGACGAGGTGAGCCTCGCGATCCGGCCCGGCCGCACCCTCGGCCTCGTCGGGGAGTCGGGCTGCGGCAAGAGCGTCCTCGCCCACTCCGTCCTGCGCCTCGTCCCCAGCCCGCCCGGCCGGATCGCCGGGGGCGAGATCCGCTTCGAGGGGACGGACCTGCTGCGGCTCCCCGAGGCGCGCATGCGCCGCATCCGGGGCAACCGCATCTCGATGATCTTCCAGGAGCCGATGACCTCGCTCAACCCCACCTACCCCACGGGGGAGCAGGTCGCCGAGGTGCTGCGGCTCCACGAGCGGATCTCGCGGCGCGAGGCCCGCCACCGGGCGATCGCGATGTTCCGCCGGGTGGGCATCCCCGCGCCCGAGAAGCGCATCGACGATTACCCCCACCAGATGAGCGGCGGCATGCGCCAGCGCGTCATGATCGCCATGGCCCTCGCCTGCCGGCCGCGGCTGATGATCGCCGACGAGCCCACGACCGCCCTCGATGTGACCATCCAGGCCCAGATCCTCGACCTGATGAACGACCTGCGGGAACAGACGGGGGCGGCGATCCTCTTCATCACCCACGACCTGGGCGTGATCGCCGAAATGTGCGACGAGGTGGCCGTGATGTACGCCGGCCGCCTCATGGAGACCGCGGACGCGGCGACCCTGTTCCGCGACCCGCGCAACCCGTACACCGTGGGGCTGCTGGGGTCGATCCCGGTGCTGGGGAACACCGCGGGCGGCCGCCTGCGCGCGATCCCGGGGGTCGTGCCCTCGCTGTTTTCGCTCCCGGAGGGCTGCCGCTTCAGCGACCGCTGCCCGGAGGCCTTCGCCGACTGCCGCCGGGTCGTCCCGCCGCTTGCGGCGGTGGGCGAAAACCACTTCGTGAGGTGCCTCAAGTATGCGTGAGGCGAACGGCCCCTCGGCGCCGCTGCTCGACGTGCGCGGGCTGGTGAAGCACTACCCGCTCCGGGGGGGGCTGTGGCTGCGGCCGAGGGCCGCGGTCAAGGCGCTCGACGGCGTGAGCCTCACGATCGCGGAGGGGGAAACCGTGGGGCTGGTCGGCGAATCCGGCTGCGGCAAGACCACCTTCGGCCGCGCCGTCCTGCGCCTTGAGGAGCCGACCGCCGGCGAGGTGCGCTTCGAGGGCCGGGACATCCTCACCCTCGGGCGGGCCGAGATGCGCGCCCTGCGCCGCCGCATGCAGATCATCTTCCAGGACCCCTTCTCCTCCCTCAACCCCCGCCAGACCGTGGGCGGGATCGTCGGGGAGCCGCTCGCCATCCACGGCGTCTGCGGCCGGCGCGAGCGGGAGGAGCGCGTGCGCGAGCTGCTCGCCAAGGTCGGCCTGCGGCCGGAGCACCTGCGGCGCTACCCGCACCAGTTCTCCGGCGGCCAGCGCCAGCGGATCGGGATCGCCCGCGCGCTCGCCCTGAACCCCCGCCTGGTGATCTGCGACGAGGCGGTCTCGGCCCTCGACGTCTCCATCCAGGCCCAGGTCCTCAACCTCCTCAAGGACCTGCAGCGGGAGTTCGGCCTGACCTACCTCTTCATCTCCCACGACCTCTCGGTGGTCGAGCACGTGAGCGACCGCGTGGCCGTCATGTACCTCGGCAAGATCGTGGAAACGGCGCCCGCCCGGGACCTCTACCGCGAGCCCCTGCACCCCTACACCCGGGCGCTGCTCGCGGCAGTGCCGGTCCCCGACCCCGCGCGCCGGCGCACGGGCCGCCTGCTGCTCCAGGGCGACGTCCCCAGCCCGATCGACCCGCCCCCCGGCTGCCGCTTCCACCCGCGCTGCCCCCTCGCCCAGCCCCGCTGCGCGGAAACCGAGCCCGCCTGGCGCGAGATCCGGCCGCGGCACTTCGCCGCCTGCCACTTCGCCGGGCCGGGGCCTTCCCCCGCGGCGGCCGCCCCCACGCGGGGGGCTCCGGGGCCGGGCACTCGCAGCGCCCGGCCCTGCGGATCGCCCGCTTGACGAAGAACCCCCCGAGGACCGGGGCGAGCGCGCTGCGCGCCAGGCCGACCGGGGCGAGCGGGGAATCCTGGCGCACCTCGAGGATGATCACCTTGCGGGCGACGGCGATCCTGGACGACGACCCTGCGCGTCACCCGGTCCAACCGGGTTTTCAGCGACCTCCCAGGCCTCCCCCGCGAGCCCGCGCCTCAGGGGACGACCCAGAGGGCGGCGTCGGTAAGACCCCGGAAGACGCCGCGGGTGACCCGGCCGCCGAAGAAGGAGCCGCCCGCGCCGCGGCGGCCGAGAACGATCGTCCCGCATTCGCGCTCCCGCGCCTCCCGCAGGACCGTGTCGGCGATGTCGTGCCAGACCGTCGCGGTCGCCGTCTCCACCGCCCCCGCCAGCCCCGCCGCCTCCAGGAGCGCCATCGCCGCGGGGACGAACTGTTCCATGCAGCGCCGGTCGCCCCGCACGACGAGCTCCTCGAGGCCCTCCGGGACCTCGGCCGCGAAGTCGATCTCGCAGACATCGCGCAGCCGGGGGGCGACATGGAGGAGGACGACCCGGGGCGGCGGGGCGCCGGAAAACAGAAACGCCAGGTGATCCACGGCGCGCAGCGCGCTCTCGGAGCCGTCCACGGCGGCGAGGACCCCCTCGCCGCGCGGGCTTCCGTCCACGACCCACACCGGGATCAGGCGCGAGTGCTCCAGGAGATGGCGCGAGAGGCTTTCCCCGAACAGCTCCTCCATGCGCGTAACCCCCCGCCGGCCCACGCAGACGGCGTCGAAGAGCCCCTCCTCGGCGGCGTCGAGAAGGTCCTTGGCCGCCCCCTCGCGCCGCGGCCGGCTCTCGAGTTCGATCGCCCCGGCGGTCATCCCGGCGCGCAGCAGCACCTCGCGCGCCTCCTCGAGCAGCCGGCGGGCGGCCTCCTGGTGCTTGCGGCAGAGCGCGGCCAGCCGCTCCCGCGCGAGCGGGTCGCGGCCGGCCTCCTCGGCGAGAAAGGCCGAGACCGCGGGTTCGACGTGCAAGAGCCTCACCCCGAGCCCCGGAACGGCCCGGGCGAGGCGGCCGAGGTAGTCGAGCGCCCTGCGGGTGCCGGTGGAGGCGTCGACGCCGAGGAGGATCTTGCGGGCGTCCATGGGCGGGGATCCTTTTGCCGGCCGGCCTTTCCTTCCGCCGGCGGCTGTGGTAGTTTCCCGCCGGTTATCACGACGCTTACGCCGGAGCAAGCGCCTTCATGGCCGACCCATCGCCCAAGCCCGCCCGCGTCCAGCTCTTCGCCACCTGCCTGGTCGAGGCCTTCTTCCCCGAGACGGCGCTCGCCGCCGTCGAGCTGATCGAGCGCGAGGGGGTCGAGGTCGTCTTCCCCGCCGGCCAGACCTGCTGCGGGCAGCCGGCCTACAATGCCGGGCATCGGAACGAGGCGCGCGCCGCCGCCCGCCGGCAGCTTTCCGCCCTGGCGGGCGACCTGCCCGTCGTCGTCCCCTCCGCCTCCTGCGCCGGCATGATGAAGCACCACTACCCGCGCCTCTTTTCCGACCCGGCGGAGCGGGAGGCCGCCGAGCGCCTGGCCCACCGCGTCGTCGAGTTCGGCGAGTTCCTCGTGCGCGGGCTCGGGGTGCGCCTCCGCGACGCGGGGCCGCCGCTCCGGGTCGCCTGGCATTCCTCCTGCCATGCGCTCCGCGAGATGGGGGTCGTCCCCTTCGCCAAGGCGCTGCTTGCGGGGCTCGCGCGGGTCGACGTCGTCCCGCTCCGCCGCGAGACCGAATGCTGCGGCTTCGGCGGGATCTTCGCCGTCAAGCACCCGGCCCTCTCGGCGGCGATGGCCGAGGACAAGCTGGCCGACCTCGCGGCCACCGGCGCCGAGCGCCTCATCGCCGGCGACTGCGGCTGCCTGCTCCACCTCCGGGGCGCGATCGAAGCCCGCGGGCTCCCGCTTCGCGTCCAGCACCTGGCCGAATTTCTCCGGGAGCGGGTTCATGGGGGATAGCGGCTTCGAAGCCCGGATCGAGCAGGCGCTCGCGGATGCCGGCCTGCGGCGGAACTTCGCCTCCGCCATGGGGAGCTTCGCGGCCCGGAGACTCGCCGTCTTTCCCGACGCCGCCGCCCTCGAGCGGCTGCGCGAGCAGGGGGCCGCCGCCCGCCGGCGGGCGCTCGCGCGGCTTCCCGAGCTCCTCGAGGAGCTCGAGCGCGCCCTCGTCGGCAACGGGATCCACGTCCACTGGGCCGAGACCGCGGCGGTCGGCAACCGCATCGTCCTCGAGATCCTCGAGGCGCACGGGGTGCGCCGGGTGGTCAAGGGGAAGTCCATGGTGTCCGAGGAGATGCACCTGAACGCCTTCCTCGCCCGGCACGGGATCGACGCCGTGGAAACCGACCTCGGCGAGTTCATCATCCAGCTCGCGGGCGAAACCCCCTCGCACATCATCGTCCCGGCCGTTCACAAGAACCGCGCCCAGATCGCGCGGCTCTTCCACGAAAAGATCCCCGGGACGCCCTACACCGAGGAGGTGGCCGAGTTGAACGCGGTCGCCCGGCGCACGCTGCGGCGGATGTTCCGCGAGGCGGGTGCGGGGCTGAGCGGGGTGAACTTCGCCGTCGCCGCGACCGGCACCCTCTGCCTCGTCGAAAACGAGGGCAACGGCCGCATGTGCACGGGGGTGCCGCCGCTGCACATCGCGGTGATGGGGATCGAAAAGGTCATCGAGCGCCTCGAAGACCTCCCCCCGCTCCTTAGGCTGCTCACGGGCTCGGCGACCGGGCAGCGCGTCACGACCTACGTGAACCTGATCAGCGGCCCGCGCCGGGCCGGGGACCCGGACGGGCCGCGCGAAGTCCACGTGGTGCTCCTCGACAACGGCCGCTCGGCCGTCTACGCGGACCCCGAGCTGCGCGCCACCCTGCAGTGCATCCGCTGCGGCTGCTGCCTCAACCACTGCCCGGTCTACACGCGGATCGGCGGGCACGCCTACGGCACGACCTACCCCGGGCCGATCGGCAAGGTGCTGACCCCCCAGCTCGCCGGCCTCGAGCGGGCCGGCGGGCTGCCTTTCGCCTCGACCCTCTGCGGCGCCTGCGAGGAGGTCTGCCCGGTGAAGATCCCCCTCACGCGGCTCCTGCGGCGGCTGCGCGAGGAGACGGTGCAGGCCGGCGCCGCGGGGGGCGCGGGGGCCGGGGCGATCGAGCGCCTGGCCTGGCGGGGCTACGGGCTGAGCGCGCAACACCCCCGGCTCTACCGCCTGCTGTTCGCCTGCGGGAGGTGGCTGGGCGGCCTCATGCCCCCGGTCGCCGCCCTCGAGCGCTGGGGGCGCGCCCATGCCGAGCCGCGCTTCGCCCGCCTGAGCCTGCGGCGGCTTTTCCGCAAGCGGGGGATCCCCGATGCCTGAGCACGCGCGCGATCGCATCCTTGCGCGGCTGCGCCGCGCCCCCCGCGAGGCGCAGCCCCCGGATGATGCGGCCACGCCGCAGGCGCCGGCCCCCGGCGGGGGGGCCGCCGCGGCCCTGGAGGCCGCGCTCGCGGCGATGCGCGCCGAGGTCCAGCGCCTGCCCCGGGAGGGCTGGGCCGGGGAGCTCCGGGAGCGCCTGCGCGGCCGGGGGCTTTCGAGCCTGCTCTACGCCCGCGGCACCCCGTGGGCGCCCGCGCTCGAGGAGGCCTGGGCGGCCGGGCCGGAGGGGCCGCCCGTTCTCGCCGCCTGGGAAGGGACGGTCGAGGAGTTCCGCGACCGGCTCTTTGCGGCCGACGCCGCGATCACCCGCGCGGAGGCCGCGGCGGCCGACCCCGGCGTTCTCGTCCTGCGGCCCGGACCGGCGGAGCCGCGGCTGCTCTCGCTCGTCCCGCCCGTTCACGTCGTGCTCGTCCCCGGCGAGCGGATTTTCGGCACCCTCGAGGAGGCCCTCGCGGGGGGCGGGTTCGCCCCGCCGCTTCCGGCCAACCTCGTCCTCGTCTCGGGCCCCTCGAAGACCGCGGACATCGAGCTCACGCTCGCCTTCGGCGTGCACGGGCCGCGCGAGCTTCTCGTCTTCATCCTCGAATGAACGGGAGGGCCCCCCGATGAGCTTCGTCCCTCAGGCCATCTTCTTCACCCAGGGCGTCGGCCATCACCGCAACCGGCTGCAGAGCTTCGAGCTCGCCCTGCGGCGGGCCGGCATCGAAACCTGCAACCTCGTCACGGTCTCGAGCATCTTCCCGCCCGGCTGCCGCATCCTCTCCCGCGAGGAGGGGATCCGCCGGCTGCGTCCGGGTCAGCTCACCTTCGTCGTCATGGCGCGCGAGAGCACCCAGGAACCCAACCGCCTGGTCGCCGCCGCCATCGGGCTCGCCCGCCCCCGCCGGCGCGACCAGTACGGCTACATCAGCGAACACCACGCTTTCGGCCAGACCCGCAAGAAGGCCGCCGACTTCGCCGAGGACCTGGCCGCGACCATGCTCGCCTCGACCTTGGGCATCGAGCTCAACCCGGACGCCGCCTGGGACGAGCGCAAGCAGGTTTACAAGGTGGGCGCGCGGCAGTTCGAAAGCCGCAGCATCTGCCAGTCGGCCCGCGGCCACAAGGACGGCCTGTGGACGACGGTGATCGCCTGCGCCGTCTTTTTGCCCGAATGACGCCCACCCCGCCCGCCGCCGGGCGGGAGGCGCCGTGCGCCGCGCCCCCGCCGCCGCCCCTGCGGCTTTCCTGGACCGTCTGGAGCCTGGGGGCGTTCTTCTACCTCGTCGCCTTCTTCCACCGCCTGGCCCCGGCGGTCATGACCCGGGAGTGGATGGCCGATTTCGGCATCCATGCCGCGGGCCTGGGACAGCTCTCGGCCCTCTACTTCTACAGCTACTGGCTGATGCAGATCCCCACCGGCATCCTCGCCGACCGTATCGGACCCCGGCGGCTGCTCACCGCGGGGGCGGTCGGCTGCACGGCGGGCGCCCTCGTCTGCGCCCTCGCCCCCAACGCCTTCTGGGCCGGGGCCGGCCGCCTGCTCATCGGGGCGACCGTCTCGGTCTCCTTCGTCGTCACCCTGAAGCTCGCCGCCCACTGGTTCCCGCCGCGGGCCTTCGCGATGATCTCGGGGATCGCGCTGCTCGCCGGCATCGCGGGCGCGCTGCTCGCCGGCGTCCCCCTGCGGCTCGCCGTGGAGGCCGTCGGCTGGCGCCCGGCGATCCTCGCCTCGGCCGCGGCGAGCGCGGGGCTCGCCCTGCTGCTCTGGGCCGTCGTGCGCGACGACCCGGCGGAACGCGGCTTCCGCAGCTGGGCGGAAGTTGCAACCGGGACCGCCCGCCGCCGCAGCCGGCCCCTGGACGACCTGGGTGAGGTGCTCCGCATCCGGAACATCCGCCTGCTCGTCTTCATTCCCGCCGGCCCGGTGGGCAGCGTCCTCACCTTCTGCGGCCTCTGGGGGGTCCCCTTCCTCACCCAGGCCTGCGGCCTCTCCGCGCCTCAGGCCGCGGCCCTGACGACGCTGCTGCTCGTCGCCTGGGCGGTCGCCACCCCCCTGACCGGCCGCCTGACCGACCTCCTCGGCCGCCGCAAGCCGCTCATGCTCGCCGGGCTCGCCCTCGCGGCCGCCTGCTGGGCCGTCCTGCTCTACGCCGCACCGCGGATGCCCTTCGGCCTGCTCACGCTCCAGGCGGCGCTCACG
>Ga0101944_10001760_pt1 | contig 41357 bp, 36 predicted proteins | sample DewCreD2012metaG_FD_75245 | JGI IMG/M metagenome (GOLD analysis project Ga0101944, IMG submission 75245) | Hot spring sediment bacterial and archeal communities from British Columbia, Canada, to study Microbial Dark Matter (Phase II) - Dewar... ... | reverse complement strand
TTGCTGCTACAAAGATACGATGCAAAGGGTCAGAGCCAAAGCAGTAAAAATTTAAAACCGTTAACCATCCTATAGCAACCGAAAGCACCATTGAGAGAATGATTGATGCAACGCGAATGCGATACAAGCGTGGTGTGGTGCGCATATAGCGGAATTCATACGCACTATCGTGATGCCCGCTTATGATAACCTGCTGGCGTAATTCTTTTTTGGGATTTATTATGCCAATGGCATTATATCCGGTTTTTGGTGTGTATAAAAAATCAAATGTGCCTTTGTAAAAAATAAACTGGCTTGTTGCAATGATGTTGGCAATGGTAAACCCTAACGCTGCAATAGTGTAAAATTTTAAAAAGATGAGTAAGATACAAGAAATATAAATCCACGGCACAAGTGTAAGAAAGCCCAGAAACGCATTTGGATGTGTAACAAATGTATGAAGGCGCGTTGAATCGCAAAATGCCTGATATAAAAATTGCAGTATTCGTGCGGTAATATGCGATTCAAATGAACAGCTTGGCCGCGGTCCAATGCTATCAATAATAGTCTTAGTGATTTTAAATGCAAAGTTAGTAGCTGAAGTACGTGTTTGTGTATTCATGGGGTAAATGTAATGTATGGTTGCAAAATGGTAAAGAAAAAATTATTTATTATTTGCTTCTGTCAGGTGATGTAATGCAATTTCAATATATCTATCATTGGAAAATTTACTTCTTTTTCTTTTACTCCATTGTTCGAGTTCCTGTTTAATTATATGTATTTTATCAGTTTTCTTTTCTTTCATTATCCAGTCGATGGAAGATAGCAATTCTAATGCAAAATCAGAATAAAACCCGTTTAAAAATTGTGTAGTTTTTTTTGCTATCTCAAATAATTCTGGCTTGGATTCAACAAATTGTTGTACATCAGTATATCCGTCAGTTACTAGCAATAAAGGTTCAAATGGTTTTCTATTTAAATCGCTATATCCAGTAAGATAGCTACCATTAAGATAATTAAGTACGTAGCGGACTTTTCCGGAATACGGTCCGTAAAAATTAGGTTGGAATTTTAATTTGAAATACTTTTCGGCTCCAAATTTTTGTAAAAAATAACAAATCTTTTCCGCTGAAAATTCTGATACAAATTCTCCTTGTCTCACTAAATCATAAAGAACATAAAGTAATAGTGCTCTAGCTTCAGTAAGTTGAACTCGCTCTTTTTTTAAGGTTTCTTCTATTTGTTTTGTTGGTTCATAAATATATATGTCGATATTTAATTTACTCATTTTTTCTTCAATAATATTTTTGACCCTTTCCCATAACAAGCCCCCACTGCCCGCACCTAAAGGTGGTAATGCAATACTTTTTATTTTATATTCGTCAATGATACGCACGAGTGCATCCAATCCCTTTTCTATGTATTCATATTCTGAAGGATTACGCCAATCTTTTTTTGTGGGGAAATTGATTATAATTCTTTCTCCAATTAATGTTTTTTCTTTGGTGATAAATAATTTACCAATATCAATTTTTTTGTTTTTACATGCCAGTACATATTGTTTAAAGTTAGCAGGAAAAGCTTTCTTGAATTGTAACGCAATCCCTTTTCCCATTACCCCAACGGTATTAACCGTATTCACAAGTGCTTGTGCATCACTTTCTAATATATTTCCTTTGACATACTTAATCATAAGTATCCACGTTTAATAATAAGCATTGCTGTTTATTTCTATCATCATATAATCTACACCTAGTAAAAGCAAGCTGTTTTTTGCTTCTTCATTGTAGCAAATAAATTTTTGTAACTATTCAGCATTTTTTTTCTGTAAAGCAAAAAAATGCTATTAATTTTATAGGCGTATGTTACATTATGTCGCATGAATCGAGACGAATTGAGAAAACTGTTAGAACGTGACCCAGAAGCGATATTAGATCTGATTGAGAAACTTTTCGCCCGGATTGAAGAATTAGAGCGTCGCTTACACAAGGATAGCCATAACAGCAATCGTCCCCCATCGAGCGATGGATTGAATAGAAGAGAACGACGTCGGCAAGCACGGGAGAGCAAAAAGAAACGCGGTGGGCAAGAGGGACACGAAGGGAAGCAATTAAAGATGTCGGCAAAGCCGACGCGCACCGAGGTACATACGGTCGCAACATGCGAACGGTGCAACCGATCACTGGAAGGGGTGTCAGCAAAAGGATATAAGAAGCGGCAAGTGTTTGATATTCCACCGGTATCGCTGGAGGTCACAGAGCATTTGGCAGAATACAAACAGTGCCCTCATTGTAAAGCGGTCACCCGCGCGTCTTTTCCGGAAAAAGTGACAAGGCCGGTACAATACGGAAGTCGGATAAAAGCCTTTATTACGTATCTGAGTCAATATCAGCTCATCCCATATGAGCGAACGGTTGAAATGATACACGACCTTTTCGGTGTCCGTATCAGCACCGGGACCGTCTATAATGTCAATCAGCAAGCATATGAAGCTGGCAAGGATACGGAAGAGAAGATTAAGGACATGTTGAAAGACCAACCGATTCTTCATGCCGATGAAACGGGGATATATGCCGGCGGGTCGCTGAAATGGCTGCATGTGCTATCGACGAATCGGCTCAGCTTTTATTCCGTGCATGATAAGCGTGGGAAAGAAGCGATTGAAGCAATAGAAATCATTCCGGGTTACACTGGTCGACTGGTGCATGATTTTTGGAGTTCATATCTGGCATATGGGTGTACGCATATATTGTGCAATGCGCATCTGGTGCGGGAATTGACTGGGATTTATGAAGATTTTGGGCAAAGATGGGCGCTGGATATGAAAAATGTGCTACTTGACGCCAAAAAGAAAGTGGATAACCGAATGGTTCGGCTAAATAGCGGCACCATTCATACGATTGAACAGCGGTATGAGCGAATCATCAAGAAAGGGTTACGGCAAAATCCGGATCGAGATGATGGTGTGATACGCCGTGGCAGAAAGAAAAAATCGAAGCCGCGCAATTTACTTGAACGACTCAAAAGTTATCAAGATGGTATTCTTGCGTTCGTGAAGGATTTTTCGATTCCCTTTGATAACAATCAGGCCGAGCGCGATTTGCGAATGGTCAAAGTACAGCAGAAAATATCGGGTTGTTTCAGAAGTATGGAAGGATGCATGTTTTTCGCCCGCATCAGGGGGTATATCTCAACGGCAAAGAAACACAATGAAAATGTCCTCACTGCCTTACAGGGTCTTTTTGAAAATAGACCGTTTATGCCTCATGGTGCTGAATAGTTACAATTTTTTTTAGTTCTAATAAGTGTGCATGGCATTGAACAATTGTAAATAATTTTTTAAAAAAATTAAAATTATATTTGATTTTTATTCACCACTATTATACTTTTTTAAAAATATTATCATAAAGCTCATTACAATACATTATATTTGTTATACCAAACTATACATTCACATGTATTTGTAATTAACAAAACAATATACTACGAGAGGTGATGTTATGGCAGCATATCAACACAGCACAGGTACATTTATTGGTAAAGGCGGTTTAGAAATATTTTTCCAGCAATGGGAAGTAACAAACCCAAAAGCAATTCTTGTTATCATCCATGGTCTGGGCGAGCATTCAGGACGATACGGGAACCTTATTGATGCATTACAAAATAAGGGTATTGCAATCTATGCGCTCGATCACAGAGGGTTTGGCCGCAGTGGAGGCAAGCGGGGTTATGTCGATAGCTTTATGGATTATATCTATGACATGAAAATCTTTGTCAATATGATCAAAGATAAACACCCCAATAAGCCTGTTATTATGTTAGGCCATTCAATGGGTGGCGTGCTGGCTCTTAAATATGCACTTACCCATGCTGAAGATCTGGATGCGTTGATTCTTTCTTCACCAGGCCTTGTCCCGGCTATTAAAGTCCCTGCTTGGAAAAAGAATTTAGCTATATTTCTTTCTTCTAAAATTCCATCATTAACCATGCCATCAGGTCTTGACGCAACAACTATTTCCCGTGACAAAGAAGTTGTGAAGCAATATTTAGCTGATCCCCTTGTCCATGATAAAGTAACACCACGGTTTTATGTGGAAATGATGAATACAATTGATGAATGTATTAACCGTTGTGGCGAGATTAAGCATCCATTATTACTATTTCACGGTACTGCTGATGCACTGGTATTAGATGAAGCAAGTAAAATTGTATACCAGAAGGCAAGTTCAAAGGACAAAACACTTAAACTTTTTGAAGGCTTATATCATGAAACCATGAATGAACTTGAACCTGATCGAAAGAAAGTGCTTAAGCTTGTTGCTGAATGGATTGTTGCCCATGCAAAAAAAACCACCACAGCCAAACCAAAGGCATCAAAACCGGCAAAAAAAGCAGCACCAAAACCAAAAAAGGTAGCTAAAACCAAAACTGCAAAAAAAACAAAAAAGAAATAGCTTCGTACCAATCTGTAAGTTAATATTCATAGATATCGCTTTTGGTACAAATAATATTGCAATAAAAAGCCGGGTGGGAGAGCCCGGCTTTTTATTGTGGTATTGCGATGCTATCTCAAGCGCTATTTCAAGAGTTGTAATACTGTTTGAGACTTTGTGTTTGCCTGTGCAAGCATAGCAGTAGCAGCCTGTGTAAGTATCTGATTCTTTGTGAATTCTGCCATCTGCTCTGCCATATCGGTATCTCGTATGCGGCTTTCTGATGCCTGGATATTTTCATAGGCATTCATTAAACCTTTGGCAGCATGCTCTAACCTGTTGTAATATGCACCTAAGTCTGCTCTTTGCTTTGAAATCTGCCGTAATGCTTCATCAGCTAAACCAATAACTGCATTAGCCTTGCCCGGTGTGGATATTGAAATAAACGTAAGTGTAACAGGATTTCGCAATCCCAACGCAGCAGTAGTCATTGTTTCAATGAACACTCTTTCGCGCTGATGCATGTTAGGCCCCATATGGAACCACATTGATGCTGATGGATGAAGCCGCGCAAAAGCACCGGTCAATAACTTCATCTTGTTGAATTCAGCCTGTGATGCAATTCGATCAATTTCATCAACAAGCTCAGACACTTCAACCTGAATTTGCTGTCTGTCTTCAGGTGTGTAAATACCATTTGCAGACTGGACCGCTAAAACCCTGATTCGCTGCAGTATATCATGTACTTCCTGCAAATACCCTTCAGCAGTCTGAATCATTGACATACCGTCTTCAGTATTGCGCTCAGCCTGCCTTAAGCCCTGAATCTGCGAACGCATCTTTTCAGAGACAGCTAGCCCTGATGCATCATCACCTGCTTTGTTGATGCGCATCCCTGATGAGAGCTTTTCCATGTCCTTGGTGATTGCCCAATCGTGAAATTTCAGCGTTCGGTGGGCAAAAATTGCGCTGATGTTGTGGTTTATAATCATGGTATCCTCCTTGAACGATTATACTATCATCCGTGATAGCATTAACTATATAAATAGTTCATTCCAAAGTTCGTCTTATTTGAAAAAACGGCTGAGAGCGAAAATGGCTTTTTATAGGTAAATATAGGCTTTTATTATAATATATGTTATTATATTATGCTATTTTTATTGTTTTATATATTATAAAAAATCTTGTTTGATTCACACCACATGCCACTAAGCATTCTATTTTTAATTAAAAATTTTTAAAATCTTTTTCTTGAATATAAATAATCAGTGGTAAATAGTGTATAATGTACTATATCATTTTAAGAAATATAAAGAGGGTGTATGACTACACATACTGATAAAATATTTTCCCTGATTGAATCAACCCCCTTCCTATCAAACATTATAAAAAAAGGTGGCATTCAATTAAAGTGGGTCCTGACCGTATCCACGTTAATGGTGATAGTTATCGCTGTAATAAGCTTTTTACTGATAAGTATATCAGAGAGAGCCCTGATAAAAGCCAATGACAAATTATGCCAGACTATCGCCTACAACATATCCTCTTCGGAAAGTTTTTTAACTGCAGAAAAAAAACCATTAAAGCGTTCTATGATATTACAGGACATCGTAAAGGGGCTTTCTAAAACAGGTATTGAAGGATTTGTATATGCAGCAGTATATGATACCCAGGGGATTATAGCTGAAAACAGATATACGTATGCAGCACATACCAATGCAAAACTTCATGGCAAATACTACTCAAAAGATCTTATTAAACAATTTGAAACAATACATGCAACTGTAAAAGAAAAGATTGAACTGACTATTGATTCAAAACCAACAGTATGTTACCGGTATCGTGTTCCCTTTGAGTTTTTCAAAGCTAAGATTGGAATTATTGAGATAGTTTTTACAGAAGCCGCAATCCTTGGTCCCGTTCACAGAGCACGGCTGGTGATGCTCATTGTTGCAGCCATATTGTTGTCCTTAAGCATATATGCCGCAATGCGCATAGCCCGGCAAATGGTAGAACCAATAGTACAGTTAACATCCGGCGTTATACAGGTTAAGAATGGCGATCTTTCTACCCGACTTGCCGTAACCACGCATGATGAAATTGGTATATTGACTGAAGAATTTAATGAGATGATTAATCACCTGCGTGAAAAGCTTAAGATGCAAAAATTTGTTTCCGAATCAACTATCTCCATGATTCGTGAGAAAAGAGATGATGAACTTGATTTAGGCGGGACAAGAAAAAATATGGCATTTCTTTTCTCAGATATCCGGGGCTTTACTGCCATGTCAGAAAAGCTTCCACCTGAAGAAGTTGTAAAAATACTTAATGAATATCTTGATTTGCAGGCTTCCATAATTAAAAGGCATGGTGGTGACATTGATAAATTTGTGGGTGATGAAATAATGGCTGTATTTGAGGATAAAAAGAAAGCCGATAGTGCCGTTGAAGCAGCTGTAGATATCATTGAATCCATTGATAATCTTAATAAACAGCGTGCTAAGGAAGGGAAAATCACTGTTACTGTAGGGATTGGCATACATATAGGTGATATCGTTCACGGAAGGATGGGCTCAAAGGAGAGGATGGATTTTACATCAATAGGGGATGCTGTCAACCTGGCAGCACGGTTATGCTCGCATGCAGATTCTCAAACCATATTGGTATCGCAGGAAATTATTGCAAACCTTACTAAAAGAAAATTTAAAGGGAAAAAACTTGAACCTATCAAGGTGAAAGGAAAAGAACATCCCATACCTATTTTCCAGATAACCGGAAAATCTTGATTAATCCTGATGTATAACGGGATAAAATTCTTTTCTAATAAAGTAGCTGATCTTGCGTAATATTTCTTTATATTGCTTTTTATTATTTTTAATATTTTCAAACAGTATAGCAGCCTGAACCAGGCTATCAAGGTCAGCCTCCGTGATGCCCTGAGTATGCAGTTCCGCATGTTCAGTTGTGTTAAGAATCAAATTATATTTCCTTGCAATCTCGTCCAGTATGATGATTTCAATTGAAATATCTAAATTATCGCCGATGGAATTGCCAATCCGCAAGGCATGGTAAGCAAAATTATTTGTTAAAAACGAATTAGCATCTAACTTTTTGGCAACCAACTCCGGGACAGTATGTGTTGCTAAATAATTATTCAAAATTTCCAATCTTTTCATTATATCATTCCCCCAACAACAAAAATTGTATGCTATCACTCCTTTTCATTATGCGCAAATCAATAATATTGGTTCTGGAATCTATTATGTTCACAGTACATTGTGATTCCTGATTGCATCGGGATCCCATTGTCATGGCATCACTCAACTATTACTTTTGTTAGTCCACTGTGTTATCAATGTTTAATATATTACAATATTTGCTTTAAAAAAGCAACTAAAATAAATTAATGTATACCCTATCTTTTGCTGATGATTACTATTATTTATCGTTTCGTTACTGCCCCGCTTGTTAAAAGCACCAATCTTTATTTTTTATTTGCAATTTTAAAACAATTATTTACAATGCTATTAAAATCTAATAATATATGCAGGAGGGCTTATGCCAAGGAAAGAGTACATTTCCGGAACTTTTTGTATCGATATTAAATGTACCCATCACAAAGCTTTGGAACAATATACAGGTGATGAGTATTTTAAACAAAAAGCTCTTCTGTGCGCTGACTGTTACGCATGGAAATTTTTCACTTGGCTACGCGATCATAAGTATCGCATCATACAAACATTGCCTGAGATTTCTGCCCGTGAACTAGCCGCACGCATCAAAGGTATTGATCCGGTAAGGGTTGAAGATTTAACCGAAGACGAAATATTGTGCTTATAGTATCAGGAATATAAATAATTATAAGTACCACTGATTATTCTAATTACAAGGGAGGCATACGATGGTTCGTAACATAGGGATTGTTATTGTTTCTATCATTATCATTGCAATTGTGCTTGATGCAGTTGTATCCATACTTTCACGGCCACAAGCAGGCAGAAAAGCATGCCAGGATGCCAACATCCCATATAAAACTGTTATAGCGCACCGTGGAGCATCATACTGGGCACCAGAAGAAACGTATTTTTCATATATTATTGCAAAAAATGTTGGTGCTGACTATTTAGAAATGGATGTACAACGCACTAAAGATGATGTTATTATCGTTTTCCATGATGACACATTAAACCGAATAACCAATGTTGCCGAAGTTTTTCCCGGAAGAGAAAATGACCCTATTAACAGTTTTACAATAGCCGAATTAAAAAGGTTGGATGTAGGCAAATGGTTTAATACGTCCTTCCCTGAAAGATCCAAAAATTCATATAACGGAACACAAATACTTACTCTTGATGAAGTTATTGATATAGCAAAATCCGATAATGGATTATATCCATTATATATTGAAACAAAAAACGCAAAAAATTTTCAAGGTATCGAAGAACAACTTGTTCATATACTCCAAACCCGCGGATACATCAATAAAGACCAAAAAACTAGTAATACCCCGTATGCACCAGTAATATTCCAATCATTTGAAATTGAAAGTTTACTGCTACTTCAAAAGCTTGCCCCACAGGTTCCCCGTATATATTTGATTGATGAGGATATGGTAAAACAGAAAGGATGGGAAACACTTATCAGTGAGGCAAAGCAAGCACAATGTGCAGGCCTTGGGCCTTCAGGATATTTAGGATGGCCATGGATAACCGGAAAGGCACATCGTAATGGACTTCTTGTTCACATATATACAGTGAATAAAAAATGGCAGTATCGTCTTTTAGACTGGTTTGGTGCAGATGGATTTTTCACTGACAGATGTGAATTATTGATGGAATATTATGTAAAGCCATATAAAAAACCATTTAACGAAATTTTATCAAGTATTGATTAAATTGGTATTCAGATTACATATGGAGTTTTTGGTATTAAACATTTTCAGGCTAAACATGCACGATGGTATTGCTAGTATAAATATGCTTGGACCATACATCTATACTTCTTTAATAATAGGAAAATAGGGATAGTGCATATACAAAAAGCTATATGGTGCACACTAAATGACCGATATGTAAACTGATAGGGCACATTACATTTTACTTGACTATCAATATAGTATACTATATTTTAAAAAATACTATTTTATCTTCTAAACAGGAGATGTTTAATGAGTGAATGGTCAATAGCTGGGAAAGGAATATTAACTCCGGATAAGTTTATCAAGAAAGCCAGTATACTGGTCAGCGACGGGATAATTGATAAAATTGATGGTCGTAGTGGTTTTTCCATTGATGTTGACGGTATCATAGTACCTGGCTTAATAAACAGCCATGACCATTTGCTTGGCACATATCACCCTAAAGTTGGCAATGGCCCTTATGAAAACTGGCTCCCATGGGATAATGACCTTAAAAGCTCACCAATATATGAAGAACGGCAGCAGATAGAAAACCGTGATCTTTACCTTCTAGGTGGATATCGCAATCTGTTATCAGGTGTTACAACTGTTTCTGACCATATACCTCATTTTGTCAACGAGCCATTTATTGACATCCTCCCTGTTAAAGCCCTGAAAAACTATGCACTGGCTCATGCCGTAGTTTCCTTTGCACTAGCCTGGGGAGATGGCATAACACTTGAATACCAGAAGGCAGCGAAAGAACAAATACCCTTTATCACCCACTCAGGTGAGGGTTTTGATGATGAAACTCGCCATGATATAGATACATTGGAACGTCTTGGGGCATTGGGTGAATACACAGTACTCATTCATGGAATAGCGTTCAATGAGCATGATATCAAGCGCATAAAAAAAGCCGGTGCATCTGTAGTATGGTGCGGTGATTCAAACATGTATATGTTCAACCGTACAGCAAATGTCAAGCTCATGCTGGAACATGGCGTCAATGTATGCATAGGTACTGATTCTCCCATGTCTGGTGGCGAAAATCTCCTCTATGAAATTAAATTTGACCGCAAATTATACAAAAAGCTGTTTGGACAGGATCTCAGTGATGAAACAATAGTCAAAATGATAACGGTAAATCCATCGTATGCTTTTAAGTTGCATGATCATGGATCTATCAAGCCCGGCAATGTTGCAGATTTTATTGTCATTTCCCGTATTGAAGATAATCCTTATTCATCCGTCGTGAACGCTCAGCTTGAAGACATTGCTCTGGTAGTCATTAATGGGAAGCCAATGTATGGCGATAGTTCCTATAAAAAACTTTTTGACTATAACAAAGTCAAATATCAGGAAGTAATCCTGAGAAACAGGCATAAGCTGGTCGTTGGCGATTTACTGGGTTTACTGAGAAGAATAAGCAAAGCAGTTGGCTATAAAAAGGAATTCCCATTTATTCCTGTTGAATTTGATATATAACGTGTGCGAGGATTTCTATGTCAAATGGTTCACCAACTCAAGGGATTACCACACGAACCTACAAACCAGGCTCAATAGTATATTTTGAAAATGACAAAAGCGAAAATATTTATATACTCAAATCAGGACTTATCATTTTAACCTCTCAAAAGCTTGAAACTGGCGAGGAAGTCAAAGAAGAAGTAAGGCCTGGTGAATTTTTTGGCGTAAAATCAGCACTTGGGCGTTATCCTCGTGAAGAAACGGCACAGGTAATTAAAGAATCGGTAGTGCTGGTCTTAACACTGGCGGATTTTGAGCGGCTCATTTTAAAGAATGTCAATGTTGTTTTAAAAATGCTCCGAATCTTCAGCAATCAACTCAGAAGAATTGGAAGAGCAGTACGTGAAGTATTAGGGGAAACAAGCACTATAAATCCTGAGGAAGAGTTATTTAAAATTGGTGAATATTATTACAGAGCAGGCCGCTTTAATCAGGCACGCTACGCATATAATAAATACCTTGATTACTATCCAAATGCAAAATACTCCGATTTAGCAACAAAGCGAATACGTGAAATTGATTCCGGCCAGGCCGAGTCAAATATTGCTCCACAGCCAGTAAAACGTAAGGAAGTAGAAACATCTTCAGAGGAATTAAAAGATTTTACCCTGGATGAGGATATTGACTCAATCCCAGTAAAAGAATCGGTAGTGGATGAAATGGACGATTTTTTAGGTGGAGATGATGTCTCAGGTTCAGATCTTGACCTTGCAGATGAAAGCCCTAAAGGGGAAGATATATCTTCTATGTTTTACGACGCCATGAGCCTGTATTCACAATCAGAATATGAATCGGCATTACAAATTTATAAAAAAATCCTAAGCCAGAAATCATTGAAAAATGATGCTGAAAATAAAATTTATCAGAAAGCTCACTTTGAAATAGGAAGAACATATTTCAAAATGGGACAATACAATGAAGCCGTAGAAGCTTTTTCACTGTTAATGAAAAAATTCCCTCAATCTGACTTGATAGTTAATGCATTATACCATCTTGCAATGATTTATGAAGTAAAGAAACAATTTGATAAAGCTAAATCTTATTATCAGAAAGTAATATCCTTGGCAGCCAAGGAGGAAATAGGAAAACAGGCTTCCCGGCGATTAAAAAATCTTGAATCACGGTAAAGGTATGCTATGTTACTTGATGAAAAGCTATTTGATAAATTTGGCGTAGAATATGAGCCCAACGATATAATTTTTTGCGAATTTGAACCTGGCAACGACTTTTACTTTATTCAATCAGGAAGAGTTGAGATTGTAAAAATCATCAATAACCGGGAAAAAACTCTTGATATACTTGGCCCTGGAGATGTATTTGGCGAAATGGCAATACTTGAGGAAGAACCCCGTTCAGCATCAGCTATCGCCATTGAGCATGTAAAGTTACTGCGTTTTAGAAGGGAAAATTTTGATGCCCTGTTACAGGGTAATCCTCAGCTTGCATACAAACTGCTGGTTATCTTCTCAAAAAGAATTTACGACGCAAAACGAAGACTTATGATTTTGCTCCTTGATGACCCGCAGTTGAAGGTCATGGATGTAATGAATATGTTAGCTGAACAGGATCCCCATTTGGATGTTCAGGAACCGGTTACTTTGCGTGTTACTGTACAGGAAATTGCTAACTGGGCTGGTATGCAAATAAACGATGTGCAAAAAATATTGACACATCTTAATAAATTAGGGAAAATTGAATTATTTAATGATAGAGTGGTTGTCAGGAATATCCGAGACTTCCAGCGGCTTGTAAATTCACGCCGCAAAAGCATGTATGCATAAGCTCCCGTAGCTCAGGAGGATAGAGCAGTAGTTTCCTAAACTATGTGTCAGAGGTTCGAGTCCTCTCGGGAGCACAGAGTGATAATACGTATACTAGCGGGCTATCCCGCTGTTTTTTTTAAAGAGGCATCTATTATGGAAGAACAACTGCAGCAAATTATCAACCGTTACAATGAAATTGAACATGCTATGGCTGACCCCAAAACTGTCAGTGACCAAAACTTATTTAAATCACTGACAAAAGAACATGCCAAGCTTACGCCAATAGTTCAAAAATATAATGAATATATACGTATTAAAAAAGAAATTGATGATACTAAAACTGCCTTAAAATCAGAAAAAGACCAAGAAATGATATCCCTCCTGGAAGAGGAAATCCCCAAACTTGAATTGAAACTCCTTGAAATTCAACAGCATATCACTCAAATGTTGCTGCCTCAGGACCCTCATGAAGGCAAAGACATCATTATTGAAATTAGGGCTGGCACAGGTGGGGATGAAGCCTCATTGTTTGTAGCAGATCTATACAGAATGTATATACGGTATGCCGACCTTAAAGGGTGGAAAGTTGAACACATAGACGCCAATCAGACAGAATTAGGTGGCTTTAAAGAAGTTATATTTTCCATCAGCGGACCTGAGGCCTACAGCTGTTTAAAATTTGAATCCGGTGTTCACAGAGTTCAAAGAATCCCTGTAACTGAATCAGGTGGCAGAATTCATACATCTGCTGTTACTGTTGCGGTTCTTCCTGAAGTGGCGGAAAGTGATGTGGATATTAACCCTGACGATATACGAATTGATGTTTACCGTTCATCGGGCCATGGTGGGCAATCAGTTAATACAACTGATTCTGCTGTCCGTGTCACCCACATTCCAACAGGTATTGTTGTAACATGCCAGGATGAAAAATCACAACATAAAAACCGTGCAAAAGCTTTGCGGGTTTTACGTGCACGGCTTTTTGAAAAAATGGAACGGGAACGTATGGAAAAGGAAATAGCATTGCGTCGTTCTCAGATAGGCAGTGGTGACCGTAGTGAGCGCATCAGAACCTATAACTTTCCTCAGTCACGGGTTACCGATCATAGGATTAATCTTACCATCTATGACCTGGAATCTGTTCTTGACGGTGAACTGGACAAGATTATTATCCCATTACGGGAAAATGAAATGGAACAATTACTGAAAGCCTCCCATGTCTGATGCCTTTGATAACAATTTGATAATTCAAGTTATAGCTAATGCCTCAAAATATCTTGAACCCATTTCAGCAACACCAGTATTAGATGCAGAAATTCTGATGGCACATGTATTGGGTATTGACCGCCAAAAACTAGTTTTATATCATAATAGTATAATTGATAAAAGAATTTTAACTAGGTTCAAACGGCTTCTTTCACGCAGATTAAAAAATGAACCCGTTGCCTATATTGTTGGTTATAAGGAATTTTACTCTTTGCCATTTAAGGTTAACAAGCATGTCCTTATACCACGCCCTGAAACGGAGCTTCTGGTTGATTGCGCTATTTATTATGCCAAACAACATGCAACTCTTATAGATATAGGAACCGGAAGCGGTGCCATAGCTATTGCCATTAAATATAACAGGCCTGATTGCTCTGTATGGGCATCAGATATTTCTAGTAATGCTTTAAAAGTAGCTAAACAAAATGCCAACACAATCCTTGGGAAAAATAAAATAAAGTTTTTACAAAGTAATCTATTTGATTCAATTCCACCAATGACATTTGATGTTATTGTAAGTAATCCACCATATATTAACCCTGACATTTATTATCAATTGCAAAAGGATGTTCATTATGAACCAAAAGAAGCTTTGCTTGCTCCTGATAATGGGTTTAGCATTATTAAATCACTAATTGAAAAAGCACATGATTATCTTTCTGATAATGGACTTCTGATTATAGAAATTGGAGAGGATTTATCATCTAGAATAGAACATTTTGCCTCATTGCACAACTTCTCAATTTCAATTCTCAAAGATTATGCAGGCTTACCCCGCATTGCATCTTTAAAAAAATAAAAAATATCAACATCTAAGAAATTATGATAAATTTATAATAATTTTATTCGATATTACTATTAGCTAAGTAATTGTCTAAATACCCTGTCATTGATACTTGATTATTATGGTTCAAACGAGCATTCCAGCACAAAGGGGAAGCACATTGCATGATTAATACCAAAGAGGAATTGTTCCATGATAGCAATTTATCGGATTTTGTGGAATCATACAGAATAAGTATTATCAGTAAACGCGATAAATGGTATAGCTTTTCAAATATAACCTGGAATCCCTATATACGTGAGATTGGAATTTACTCATTCATTAGCTTTTCAGACTTTCTTATAACAGGTAATCAGATTATCAAAGATACAGTACCAAAGAAATCAATTGGCACCCAGCGGTACAAATATACTATCATCCAGCCATTGAAGGAAAGCAGGCTTGTTTACAAAGAATCTAATTTTCATGCCAGCATATCGCTACTTGACTACTTTCCCTACTATGAATTACTTTATAACAAAAAACCATCAACTGAAAGTTTTGAACATATGATTGCCAGCTACTTTACCCGCTGTAAGTCAAAAGTATCTGTTGAACTGCATGCAAAACCAAAAATTATTAAAAAAAATTTCGACTGTATCGGCTTTAAAGAACATACATGGGGGTTATACCCCTATAGCCTTATAAACTGTGATAGCAGGGTTGTGGTCCATTTCCGTGACCAGACTATTGCTTTTAGATATATTGAATATAATGGGACAAGCTTTTCTTATGGCTGTATCTCGCGAAAAAACGGTAATATGGCGCTTGTACTTGTAGAACTGGAATTTTTATCAATAAAAAACGCAATGCTTGAATCATCTGAATTTACGTATAAAGATGCTCAGGATGATATCGATTTAATTGTTTCCAGGCCAATTAAATCACAAACAATAGATGTCCCAAAGAAAGTTAAAAAATCTCATGTTCATGTTGTCAGTTTCTCAGATTTTACCGTCATCGGCACCAACAAAAAAGGATATGGAATAGAAGAACATTATATTTCATATGACCGCTTAAAAAATACTCTATAATATTTCTTTATGATAATAACATCAGAACAACTCAAGCGCATGGGACTTTTCATAATACTTTTATTAATATTGTTAGTATATAATGTATATTCAAAATTATATTTTAACTGGTATGGGATTGACATCATTGTCAGATCCTATTCTTTTCTTTTTTCCTTTTTATGTATTTTTAACTATACCCAAATAGATCTTAAAAGCTATAAATCATTTTATCTCAGCCGTTATCCCAGGTATGCAAACCTTATTATTTTCTTTGAATCAAGGATTATCCCTTTTTTACTTATTTATTTTATTGCAACACTTCATACATTAATAGACAATATCAATAATAGTGGATGGCCATATACTGCTTTCATTGGAATACTGGATGGGCGATATACAAATATTATTTTTTACTCATTGATTCTTTTTGCCGTACTTCGTTATAGAATAAAACCTTCCATTGCAATACCATTATTTATTGGAGGATCAATAGCTTTTTATTTTGTTGATAAACTTATTTATACCAACCTGACAGCAGGTCCTGCTATAGTATTTGTTAAACTTGTAAAACTTACTGTACTTACAGGGGCATTGCTGTTTGAATATTTTCATTTAAATTTTCCTCAACTACTTGTAATCGCCATAGTATCCGGGGGCATGCTATTTTCAGGAACTATCGGTACATATATATTTATGTATTCTTTTGTACAACAAGACCATATTAAAAAGGAAATACAATTCAAACTGCTTCGCTGGGGAATTCCATTTAAGATTAATGAACTAAAACAGTATGTTTTGACAAAACGCCAATATAAAGATTATCAAATGTTTATTCTGTATTCTTCTGAATTGAATTTACCAGTAACTTTTACTGATGAAGAGTGGAGCAAACTTCTTTTTTCTGAAAATATACAGATGGCAGATGAGGTTGCTTCAGTACTATTAAAAAAAAGCATAACGATACCGTTTGATACAATTATTGATTACGCATACAGCATGTCATTCAAACAAAATGAAAAATTACAATCCAGCGGCCACTTAGCACGTTTGGCTGCACGATTTGCTGATGGCAATGAAAGAACAATTATTACTACATTTGAGAAAGGAAATATTTCATTAAAAATCTGGATGATGAGCGTTATGGGATTTCATAAAAAAATTATATATCTTCCTGTATTATTGCCTTACTGTGCCGACACGAATACAACATTAGCTACCACTGCCTATAGCACACTGGTACAAATCACCGGCAAAAATCCCTCTGTTGAACTTAGCCTGCCTACAAATGATCCGCAGGTTCTCAAAGCTTTCAAAGATTTTTATTTTCAAAATGGCAATATGAAATAATGGGGCAACTGCTGCATGTGGGCTTTCGTGCATAGCATACTGCTCTTCCATGATAGATGAATAGCAAATGAGCTGTAATCCAGTGTGATTGAGTAATACTTTCCATTAGCGCCATCTCTATAGCTATGGGTTTCTTACTATCTGTATATCCTATTCTATTTGCAACACGAGCTACATGGGTATCAACGGGTATTGCGGGAATGCCAAAACCAAAGGCTAATATTACATTAGCAGATTTCCTCCCCACCCCTGGCAGCCTCATTAATTCCTCTCGTGTATTTGGTACAGCTCCATGAAACGTATGTACGATAGTTCTGGCCAATGATACAATATGCTTTGCCTTGTTGTGATAAAAACCGGTTGATTTAATAATCTCTTCAACATCGGAAATATCAGCCTGCGCCAGTGAATGAAAATCAGGATATTTTTTAAACAGCAAAGGAGTCACCCTGTTAACCTGGTTATCAGTAGTCTGAGCAGACAGCACCACTGCAATACACAACTGGTATAGATTGGTAAACCGTAATGGTGCGGAAACCTGATAATGCTTCTTCAAACGATTAATGATTTTTTTTGACGTTGCTTTATCTATCATCAGCTATTGCCATAATGAGTGATTGCGCCTCTTTTTGCCTGGACTTTAATACATGTATATCTGCAATATCTTCTTTGTTAAAATAATATCCGCAAATGAGCGGTTCATCATACTTCATGGTAACAATAACTTCCAGATTTTGTTTTGCCTTTACTTTATCACCCTGGCTTAAAAAAAGCTTTGCCCTGAAGTAATATGCTTCAAAATGATTGGGGTTTTTTTCGATAGCTTGTGTGAAATAGTCCAAAGCTTTTTTATTATCATTCATAAAATAATATGCCAGCCCTGCTCCAAAAAGGATATCATAATCAATGTAGTTTTTCTGTATAAGCCGGGTAAAATCCAATGCAGCCCACTCATATCGGCGCTTATGTACATTTTCCCAGGCATTGACAATTGTCTGATTTATATATGGGTCATTAAACCGCCATAGATTTTTATGCTTATTGTGTTGCATAGATGAACACTGGTAAAGCAGGATACTTGCCATACACAGTGTATACAGTATATATCTTTTCATATTGTTTATTCCCCTATAAAAGTTTCTAACAGGTTTTTAACCTTTTGTAGAGCCCGTGCTCGATGGCTTATTGTATTTTTAACATCAAGCGGCAACTGTGCCATAGTCTTCCCTAATTCAGGTATATAAAAAACAGGATCATATCCAAAACCATTATCACCTGCTGGCTCTCTGACAATAATACCTTCACATACACCTTCTTCTATATATTCCCTGCCATCAGGGAAAACCAGGGCCATAACACATACAAACCGGGCCTGGCGCTTGTTATCAGGTACATTGTTCATTTTTTGTAATAAGAGCATGTATCTTTCTTCATCTGTTTTCATGTTGCCATACCTAGCTGAATATACTCCTGGCTCACCATTCAATGCATCCACCACCAATCCCGAATCATCCGCTAAAGCAGGCAAGCCTGTAGCATGACATACATGCCGTGCCTTTATTAAAGCATTATCCTTAAAGGTTAAGCCTGTTTCTTCTATATCGCCTATTGTAGGAAATTGTTCAAGCGAAGTAAATATTATAGAAGGAATACCAAACGAAAGTATTTCTTTCATCTTTCCTTTATTGCGTGATGCAATCACTATTTCCATATGATTTTAAGACTCCTAAAAAAATATTTAGTGATATCGTTCCTGAACAATATAATTGATTATTCATTAAATGCTGAAATAAAATAGTCAATCTAAAATAACGATGGATGTTATTTTTTATTTATTTTCATTGAAAATTTTATTATCATTATATATAGTCCAATTCTATGGAAGAGCAAAAGCAACTAAATATTTTAAGGATTGGTATTGCAAATCTTTCCGAACTGGAAGAGCTTGTAAAGGCATTCCGCCTTATGAACCAATATTCCAAACGACGGCGTTTTGTTGTTTCACGTGAGGATTTAAAGGATGTTTATGGAAATAGTATTGTTGAAAAAGCACACGATATAAACATATCAGTAGTAAAATTGCTACAACGAAATTTTAAACCTGATACAGACTTTAAAATATTCAGCTCCGACGAAGGTATTGCCATTGTAACCAATACTGAATCACCTAATGCAAGGGAATTCTCTTCGCAACTCATAGCTACCGTTGAGGGAATTGGTGGGGGAATTTACAAACCATTTATTGACACGGTTTCAAGCTTTTATGAGCTATTCAAGTTGTTTGAAAAGGGGCTATCACCTAAATTAGTAGTTGTTGGGTATATACCGGTAAAACAGGTTGCGCAGGAAGTATCCATGTATAATGAAATAAAAAAGTATGACCCCTATATCAGAATACTTGATATTACCCATGATGAACTTAAACCAAAATCTTTTTTAAAAGGGGCCGTAACATTTCATTTTGACAATGCCCATAAAGTTTGGCAAAGATTTTTAACCAAACTAATTCAAGAATACACTAAGCCATATTTCATGGAACAGATACCAAAATAATGAATGACCATATGAAAGATAAGTTTTTACAATATGTTGCTATAACGCTGTTTATAACGCTTATTGTTATCACAATAATTATTTCCATATTTATCTACTTTATTAATCCGCATTCATGGGTTTTCTATTTAAGTATTGCCTGTACTACTTTACTCATTTTACTTTTAATCTATATCAGGAAAATACATAACATACTATTTACAGATAAAATTGAAAAATTACACGCAATTGCTGAAAACTTCAAAAAGGGCGTTTTCCATCATAGTGTTGGTCAGATAGCAGGTGATGATCCCTTCGCAAAAATATATACTGAGCTGTTATCGGCTTCAAAGAATCTGGAAAACATTATCAAATCCCAGAAAAGTGAAATAGAGAAACTGCGCGAACTTTATACCAATATGATGTTTTCCATGAATGCCTATATTGTTGTGATTGATTTAAATAATACTATCATTTTCACCAATGACTTATTTTTAAAAAAATTTCAATACACACCTCAGGAAGTATCTGGGAAAAATATTACAGAACTTTTTTATTTTTTAACAGGAACAGTACTGCAAGCTATTGAAGAAATAAAAAAAACTCATGAATCCATAGTTTTAGAAAAAGCACACCTGATTTCAAATAACCGTATTACAGTTATTGCTGACATTAAATTGTCATATATGATTTCAAATAATGAACCTCAGATAATTATGGTAATGGATGATGTTACCAGCAAAACAAAGCGTGATTACCAGATTTCACTCATTACCAGGCTATCAGAAAAAATTCAGAAAGATGATGTGTTAGACCATGTATTGAGGACAATATTAACTGCTGTAACATCAGGTACAGGACTTGGATTTAACCGCGCAATGCTTTTTTTGAAGGATGAAAAAAACAATGTCCTCTATGGGAGAATGGCTGTTGGCCCTGATACCCTTGATGAGGCATTTGCTATCTGGAGCAGTTTAAGCCCACAAAAAGATAAAGAAATACTAAGCCGTGGTATCAACGGCGATGACGCCCATGGCAGAATGTTAAAAGAAAAAGTTGCAGCTACTTCATTTGATTTGAATGAAGATACTATTTTCACTGAAGCATTTAAATCTGGCGAAACAATCCATGTATATGATGCGTACCGGGATGCCCGTGTGAATGATGAAATCAGATCTTTCATTGATGTGAATGAATTTGTGATTGTCCCCCTTATTGCTTTGAATAAAACAATAGGCATTGTCATTGCCGATAATAAATTTAATCAAATGCCTATTACCCAGGATAGTGTTGACCTTTTAACAGTGTTTGCGTATCAGGCAGCCTTATCAATAGAAAGCTATAACAGCCTTGAACTTCTTAAAAAAGAGATGGAAAAAATAAAGCAGCGCCAGGAGGCCATCGTTGAATCGGAAAAACTGGCAGCTATCGGCCGTATTGCATCCCACATTGCACATGAGATCCGCAACCCTCTTGTGACTGTTGGTGGATATTCTCGCAGGATATTCCAGAATATCAGCCAGAACCCAGCAGATGCAGAAAAAATAAAAAAAGCAGCACAAATAATAATGACCGAAACAGAGCGGCTTGAAAAAATACTTGCCAATGTAATGGACTTTACACGTCCATCCCCGTTTCTGCTGCGGTTTAATAATATCAATGATATCATCAAGGACACAGCATCCCTGCTTTCAAATCTATTTCAGGAACGGCGCGTGGAGCTATCGTTACAGCTTCAGGAAGTGCCATTAATCAAATCAGATTTTAACCAGATGAAGCAGGTTATGCTTAACCTATTGCAAAATGCTTTAGATGCAACCCCTCCTTATGGTGTAGTGGAAGTTAAGACATACGCAGATGACCGATACGTGTATATTGATGTAAGCGATACCGGAACAGGAATAGATGAAGAAAATATCAACATAATCTTTGAGCCTTTTTATACCACCAAGACAACCGGAGTGGGATTAGGCCTTGCAATTGTCAAAAAAATTGTAGCTGACCATAATGGCGAAATAAAAGTAACTAACAAGGAAAGAGGTGCAGTGTTTACAATTTCAATACCATTGCCATAACAGATTTACTTTGATTCCATAGGCTTTGGTTAAGAACAATTCATGAAACATATTTATATAAAAAATGTTTTTGATTTTTTATATAAATAGTGTACATTACATAGTAGAAATACACCAGGAGGTTGCTATGAAAAAAATACTCATTGTTGAAGATGAGCAGCACCAACGGGAACTGTATGCAATGGAGCTTCAGGAAGAAGGGTATGATGTTGACCAGGCAGCAAATGGCAAGGAAGCTGTTGATAAAGTCAAAGCAAATAAATATGATTGTGTGGTACTTGATATCCGGATGCCCGAGATGGATGGCATAGAGGCTTTGGGAAAAATCCTATCACGAGATAAAAAAGTACCTATTATCATTTATACAGCATACTCCAACTATAAAAGTAACTTTATGACCTGGACAGCTGATGCATACATTACCAAATCATCAAATTTAAAAGAACTGAAAGACAAAATCAAAGAACTGGTATCAGCAAGAAGCTAAATGGAATTACAAGAGGCATTAAAAAAAACATTGGTATTTATCCTTTCTGGCGGGCAGGGTGAGCGGCTATATCCTCTTACAAAAGACAGGTCAAAGCCATCAGTCCATTTTGCCGGCACATACAGGATTATTGATTTTTCATTAAGCAATTGCCTTAACTCAGACCTAAGCCGCATTATTGTTCTTACCCAGTACAAATCATTGTCCCTTGACCGCCATATAAAAACAGCATGGAATCTGTATTTCAGAGAATCTGGAAATTTTATTGATGTGGTGCCGCCACAGCAGCGGTATGACGAAAACTGGTATTTGGGAACTGCAGATGCCATATTCCAGAATATTTATATCATTGAACATGAAAAGCCTCAATATACGGTAATCCTCTCCGGCGATCATATTTACAAAATGGACTACCGCAAAATGCTGAAATATCATATTGAAAAAGATGCTGACATGACCATTGCTGCATGTGAAATGCCCATAGACGAAGCACGGCGGTTTGGGGTTTTGGTAACCGATAGTTCCTTACAGGTAATTGGCTTTGAAGAAAAACCTCAAAACCCAAAGCCAGTCCCCGGCAAAGGAGATGTTGCATTCGTTTCCATGGGAATTTATATTTTTACCACTGAAAAGCTGGTTCGCTACGTTTCTGATGACCATAAGCTGGACAGCTCAAAGGATTTTGGCAAAGATATTATTCCCCGTATTTTTGCAACCGAGCGAGTCTTTGCATACGACTACGTGCATAATGAAGGTGAACGCGCCTACTGGCGTGATATAGGAACTATCGCCTCATATTATGAAGCACATAAGGACATTATCTCAGTCACGCCCATTCTTAACCTGTACGATAAAGAATGGCCCATACGTACGTACATGGAACAGTGGCCTCCGGCAAAATTTATCCATAATGAAGAAGGAAGAAGAGGTATTGCAATAAATTCATTAATTGCAAATGGTGCAATCATAAGCGGGGGTTATGTTGAAGAGTCGGTCATTTCGCCGGGAGTAAAGGTTAACAGCTACTCAGAAGTAAAAGGAAGCATCATTATGCATGGGTCAACTGTTGGGCGGTATGCAAAAATAAAAAACGCCATCATTGACAAAGAAAATCATATACCGGAACACATGCATATTGGATATGATCTTGAAGAAGATAAAAAGCGCTTTACTGTAAGTCCCGAGGGCATAGTTGTGATACCAAAAGGCTATCTGCAATAAAATTATAGCAAACCACATTTTCCGTGATAGATTAATGCAATACGTTAAATTTTTAATCTGGCAGTGCATTCCAAAAGTATGGTATTAAGTCACTATCGCATCTGTATGAATTGTTATTTTAGGAGTACAAAGTATGGACTGCAATTTTATTTTTTGCCTGCATAACCATCAGCCCGTTGGCAATTTTGACCATGTGTTTGAATGGGCATATAAGGATTGCTACAGGAAAACGATAGATCTGTTATATCAATACCCAGAGTTTAAATTTGCAATCCACAATACTGGCTGTCTTCTTGAATGGATAGAACGTCATGACCCATCATATTGCGACATGCTGGCACACATGGTGCAGCGCGGCCAGGTGGAAATTATTGGCGGTGGATTTTATGAACCAATTTTTTCAATCATCAGCGAAGATGATATCCATGGTCATATATCATTAATGCAGAGTTTTTGTAAAAAACGCTTTGGCGTTGAACCAGTGGGCTTTTGGACAGCTGAGCGCGTATGGGACCCTGATATACCCCAGCTGGTATATGACTTTAAATTACAGTATACACTTCTTGACGATATTCATTTCCGCTATGCAGGAATACCGGAAAGTGGATTGTACGGGTATTACATAACCGAGAGGCTGCTCAGGCCTTTACGGGTATTTCCCATAGATAAGTTCCTGCGCTACTCTATCCCCTTTAAACTTCCCCATGAAACAATAGACTATTTCAAACGTCAGTGTGATAAGTACGGCAACTGTGCATTTGTCTACGGCGACGACGGTGAAAAGTTTGGTGTATGGCCTCACACCTATCAATGGGTATTTGAAGAAAAATGGCTGCAGAATTTCATAGAAGCAATATTGAAAGAAAACTTTATTAAACTGGTACATCCAAAAGACTATATTAAAGACCACCCGCCAATTGACAGAGTATATCTTACACAGGGAAGTTACTATGAAATGTCAGAGTGGGCACTTCCTGCTGAAAGCGCTGGCGAGCTTGTCAGGCTACATAATGAAATAAAATCTGCAGGCAGGGAAGCGGAGTTTTACCCGTTTTTAAAAGGTGGCGTATGGAATAACTTTTTAAATAAGTACCCTGAATCAAATGCCATTAATAAGCGAACACTCTATCTTTCACGGGAAATAACCAATGTTGAAATGAAAACAGGCAAGGACCTATCACAGGCAAAAACTGAATTGTATAAAGCCCAGTGTAACTGCGCATACTGGCATGGCCTTTTTGGCGGTATCTATCTAACACACCTGCGCAGCGCCCTGTATGAACATATCCTTGCCAGTGAAGAGTTTGTATGCAAAGCAAAAAATCTACAAAGTGTGGAGATAGTTACTGGTGATTTCCGCAATGAAGGCTCAGAACAGATTTTTATGCGTAACAGATCATTAAGTATTATCGTTAATCCTGCATTTGGCGCTTCAATTTCTGAATTCAGCAATCGCAGCACAAAGGTCAATGCGTTTGATGTGATAGCACGCCGCAAAGAAGCATATCATCAGCTGCTTGCCCAGCTTAATGAAGATGAGCTGAACAATGATATGGTTAAATCCATTCACGACATGGTAACGGTTAAAGAAAAAGGGCTGAAGCGCTACCTTGTGTATGACAGCTCACGCCGTTATTCATGTAAGGAGCTTTTGTTCAATGCCATGCCAACGGCTGAAGAACTCATGTCGGGCACTATATCCTACACCGATTGTTCGCACTATCCCTATACGTATGCAATACACCATAATGGCATTATAAGCGATAGTTCACGCAACACATTGCCAGCAATAACAAAAACTATTTCTATGCATGAAACCGACCCCACTATTGCCGTTCACTACACTATACGTTCGTTTAACGGTATTCTTGGGATAGAATGCAATGTCAATATGCTTGCACCTCATGCAAAAGAGTGTCACTATAGTGTTGAAAGCATGCCTGCTGAGGAATCGTATTTAGACAGTGCAGGGCGGATAAACAATGTTACACGCTATGCAGTTGTAGATAACAACCGTAATGTAACATTCAGTGTACAGGCAAGCAAGCCCGCTACATTACTACGATACCCATTATACACTGTTTCACAGTCCGACTCAGGGTTTGAGAAAAACTTTCAGGGAAGCTGTGTTATTTTGTGTTTTGAGGTTATTGATGCTTTAGAACTTGACCTGACACTGTCATTGCAATAATTATATTAACCTTGTTTTTCTTTTTCTTCTTTGGCCATTTCCTGTAATACTGCTTTCTGAACCTGCTGATAATGCTTTGGCGAGTGAACCACCAGCGTAGTGAAGATGTACTCATCCTTATGCTGCATGAGTGCGTTCACATGCGAAACTAAATCCTTTATCTCAAAATCAGAACGAACAATCTTTCGCTGAATATCATTGGTAACTATCTCCTGAATAAAATTGTAATGGGCTTTTACAAATTCTACTGCATGTTCTTTTTCAGGGGTGTTTGCCTTATAATTTGCCAGAGCTTTTACAATATTATCACTGGTTAAAATTGATGATATTTCATCCATCACCAGAATGCGTTCAGGCTGCTTTTCTTGAGTATCCATCAATTGTTCTCCAGGAAATAAAAATTATATTACCCTTACCCACAACATATAACAACACCATACTTAAAAAGGCGGTGTGGTGAGTATGATGTTTACTACATTCAAACGTTTTTAAGGCATTAGTCTTATATACATAAGACTGTCTGTAAGATTATGGTACTAAAAATAAATTGTCAACCAAAATTCAGGGCAGTGATAACCACTGCCCTGATACACATAATCCATAATTTATAATTTTTGTTCAGTATTAAAGCTTTTGTACAACCAGCATAATTTTATTTGGGTAGGTTTCTTTAATCTCTATCTTAAATCCAATGCTGTTAGCTTTCCCCACCAGCTCATCTGCCAGGTCTGTTGTCTTTCCTGCAAACTCAACATCAATCTTAGACTGCTTTCCAGCCTGTCCCCTCACGTATACTTTCTGGATACCTCGTATTCTATTCTGTAAAATATCCCTGAATTTTGTAAGGCCATTGTAGTCTAGTCCCACTATATTCAGTGTTATCAACCTGCGAGTTGACGCTAATAAAAACTTTTTGGTAATCTGGTTCATAAACGGCCCTGATTTAAACTTTCCCGTCTCTTCATCAGTACTTCCCAGAATCTTTACTAAAGCTCGCTGTATAGCTATTTTGGAAGCAGTTGCATCATCTATATGAGCACCGGGCATGTTCACACTTGTTGATGCCAGGATACTTCCGGTATACACATCAATAGCCTTTAAATTAAGGATTGCCTGCTTTGATTTCATATTTGCCGAATACTGCTTCAATACTGCTGACTGGTCAGATGTCTTAACATCGCCTACTATGATACACTCCGCCCCAACATCATCTAACAGCAATTCCTGAACATTCCCGCCAACCTGTCCCTGCATTGCCTGCATCATCTTTGCCCTGTCTTTTTTAATTAACTGCTGCACAGTAGCTGCATCCACAAATTCAAAACCTGCGTTTTGCATGATTTCCATCATGGTAAGTTCTGTTACAGTAAAGCCTGGCTCATTTTGCTGCCCTTCAAATGTTTCACGCACTAAAATCATAAACTTTGGGCGACCATAATTTTTCAATGTAGCCTCAATGGTATCATTAACTGCCTGGGGGTACACTTCTCCATATATCCGTACTGTATAGGCTCCTTCCTGTGAGCCTTCTTTAATGACCTTCCAGTTTCGCACCATTCCGGTGGATTTTGCTTCAACTATTGATTCCACCAGTGCAAAATCCTCAACAATTGCACGGCCTTCTATAGTTGTACCCAGCTTCATTTTAACAAGCTTATTCATTGCATCGTCAATTGCCCTGTCACGTGCAAGTGCAATGTCATTATCAAATATTGCAGCAAAACCGTCAGCCTCGCCGCACATTTCACAACCTGCTTTTGAAGGTTTTTGCTGTGGTTTGGAACCTCCACAAGCTATAAATGAAATAATCACAATCAATGCTATCCAAAAAACATGTCGTTTCATAGTTGAACCTCGTATTTTGTAATAATTTATGTAGAGAGTTATATAGAAGATACATTACAATAAATCATTGAGCAAGTCAAACTATTTTTACTAATATCGTTATTAAGTCATTTCCATAATATCACTAGTTGCTAATCAATCATGCTTGAGTTACTATTTTATTTAAAATAGTGTTGACAAGGGCTTCAACTATTAAAGTATTGTTTTAAAATGTGTATATGCAATCATTTTCAAGGGTAAGGAGGGTTATGCATGAGCCTTTCAAGTTTATATGACCTGCCTGTCGACCAGATTACCAGGGAATCATACTTTAATGTTGGTGGCATGCATGGTTTCATGAGATGGGGAGTATATATCTTTTTAATTATTGCAGGTATATATATTCTCTACAGTTTGATTCAGAAAGTGAGAATCTGGCGAAAGGGTAAGCCTGAACTCAGAACTGATTTTCACGAAAAAAGGATTATTGCGCTTATTAAATACGTTTTCTTCCAGAAGAAAATACTATGGGAAAAATATGCTGGAATAATGCATGCTTCCCTGTTTTACGGTTTTGTTGGGTTGTTTATCGTAACGTTGATCCTACTTGTACAGGAAGATGTTACCGAATTATTCTTCCATTTCAAATTTTTAGTTGGCGATACATATCTATTATGGTCACTGGCTGGTGATGTGTTCGGTGTTGCTGTTATCGTTGGACTGGTCATGGCATTTTGGCGCCGCTATAAAGTGAAGCCAAGCCGCCTTGATACCAAACCAATTGATACATTTGCACTGGTGTTAATTTCCTTTATTATACTGACGGGCTTCCTTAATGAATCACTTCGTATTGCAATTACAGATTTTCCTGAGTTTGAAGTCTGGTCACCAGTAGGCTATACGCTGGCTCATCTTTTCGGATGGATCAGTATCCCAACACTTGAAGTAACCCACTATATTAACTGGTGGCTACATATGATTTCTGCTTTTGCTTTCATTGGGCTGATCGCAACTGATAAATTAGGCCATGTGCTCATTACCATGCTTAATGTGTACTTCCAGAATCTGGACAATGAAAACCCAAAAACAAAGTTTGCAATGCCAATTATCAGCCCTCAGGAATTTGAAACAGCAGAATCATTTGGTGTAGGAACTGTTGAGCATTTCACCTGGAAACAGCTAATGGACGGCGATGCGTGTACCCGTTGTGGCCGTTGCCAGGACAACTGCCCGGCATATTTAACTGAAAAGCCTCTATCTCCCAAGAAGATAGTCAATGATGTTAAAGCAGCAATGGATGATCGTATTCCAAAATTGCTTGTTGCAGAAGACCCAACCACAGTTGAGTCAAAAGCATTAATTGGCGAGTATGTACTGGAAGATGAAATCTGGTCATGTACCAACTGTGCAGCATGTATGGAAAATTGCCCAGTTCAGATTGAGCATGTTCCAAAAATAAATGATATGCGCCGGTATCAGGTTCTCATGGAAGGCAAGATGGCTCCTGAGTTACAGACCTCATTCAGCAATATGGAAAACAACTCCAATCCTTACGGCTTTGCATTTGCAGCCCGTGGTGACTGGGTCACTGAAGATCTGGGTGTTAAAACATTAGCTGAAGATCCTGATGTAGATTTCCTCTACTATGTTGGATGTGCTGCATCATACGACAAACGAAATCAGAAAGTTGCGATGGCTCTCTGCAAGATACTCAAGGCTGCAGGATATAAAGTAGGTATCCTTGGTGCCGAAGAAGCATGTTGTGGCGACTCAGCAATGCGTGCAGGCAATGAATACCTCTTCCATTCACTGGCCGCACAAAATCTTGAAACATTTAAAAACTACGGCGTAAAAAAGATCATCGCCACATGCCCACACGGATACAATATGCTCAAGAAAGAATATCCTAAATTTGCTAAAGTAGGTGTTGATTCAAGTGGCAATCCATTAGAAGCTAATTATGAAGTATATCATCACACAGAAATTATCATGGATCTTATCAAATTAGGCAAGATCCGGTTGTCCAAACCTCTTAACGAAACTATTACATACCATGATTCATGCTTCCTGGGTAGATATAACGAGATCTATGACCAGCCACGAAATATCATCAAAGCCATACCCGGTACCAACTTTGTTGAAATGAGTCGAAACCATGAGCGGAGCTTCTGCTGTGGTGCTGGTGGCGCTCGTATGTGGATTGAAGAGCATTTAGGTACCCGTATTAATCAGTTTAGAACAAAGGATGCTCAGGCTACTGGTGCTACAAAGATAGGCACTGCATGCCCATTCTGTCTGACCATGCTTTCTGATGGTGCAAACGAACTTGACATTCAGAATCTGCAGACATTCGATTTAGCAGAATATGTCTGGGAAGCAATGGAAAAATAATATGATACTAAAAGGCGTCGCCATCTGGCGACGCCTTTTTTATTTAATCTATTCTTTTAAATGACTGAGGGTACTGATAAGTCAAATCAACATATACCTGCTTGCCAGCATTCCATATATCCATATGCTTCTGTAAGACATCGCCTATCTCTTTTGCAGGTACACCACCATACACTTTATAACCAGGAATTTTTTGTTTGTTTACCACCAGTGCATGTTCAGCAATAATTGCCCATTCACCAATTTCAGCATTGTCACTTAATGTTGCGTGCATCCCAATCACTGCATTGTCCATAATTGTGGATCCGTGTATCATAACCATATGACCAACCGTCACACGATTACCAATCTGCACTAGCTGCATTGGTCTTGCATGTATCATGCATGCTTCCTCAATTGCCGATTCATCACCAATTATTATCGTACCATAATCACCCCGTATAATGGCCCCAAATCCTATGTAGCAGCGCTTGCCTATTCTAACATCACCAATAATCTCAGCTGAAGGGGCTATCCATGTTCCCTCTCCTATTACTGGTTTCCTCCCATTAATTTCATATAGTGGCATGTTACCTCCTCAATGTAAAATATAAATATAGTTACTGACCCAGAATACTTACCGGCACAGGTATAAACGTAAGAATAAAGATGGCTACACACACATACCCCATAAACCGTTCCCACGTATTTAACGGCATACCATCAGGAATATACGGGTGCCCTATCATAAGCAATGTAAGTGTAAGGATAATCCATACAGCCCACCCTGGCCATAGTACTGTTAAAAAGAATAATACAATAAAGAAAAACCACCCTGCGTATCGTTGCTTTTCTCCAAACAAAGCATAGATAACATGGCTGCCATCAAGCTGGCCAATAGGCATCAGGTTTAAATTAGTAACCAGAAAACCAATCCAGCCTGCCCATGCAAGAGGCGAAAGATGAATATCACTGCCGGGAGGGATGGTACCATGAATGAACTTTGTAAATAAATAATACAGTAATGAATCACCAAATACTGGAATGATTGCGTCACCAGCTGGTTGTGGAAGTGGCTGTACTGTAGACTGATACAGCCCAATGACGGTAACTATACAACTTATTATAAAACCAGCTATGGGCCCCATTGCGCCTATATATAGCAATGCACGCTTGTTCGGTATTGGTGATTTAATGCGTATAACAGCTCCCATTGTGCCAACAATAGATGGAAATGGGATAAAATAAGGTGGAGTTGCAATGACATTAAAATAACGTGCAGCAAAATAATGACCCATTTCATGAGCCATTAAAATCCCTAAAAGTGAAACTGAAAACGGCAAGCCATTAATAATTATTTCTAATGGAGTATCCCCACCTTGAGAGCCCGCAATTGATGTTGTTAAAAATGTGGTAACAAAGAGTATGCTTATAACACCCCATTTTGGTTTATAATCAGGTTCATAGCGGGGTATCACTACCCTGCGTTCCATATTAAGAGCTTCTACATATCGTAGTAATAATAATCGTATTCTTAATGACAACGGTAATTTTATATCCATAGTTAATTATTCAATACCACCAGAGCATCAATAACAACAGGCTTGCTACCACTGATAATTATTGGATTGCAATCTATCTCCGATATTTCCGGATGCAACAATGGTACAGCACTTAGTATATACAGAAGATTAGCCAATGAAGATGTATCCACTTTATCTTCATTCCGGAATTTTCCTAAAAGTGTTTTACCCTGTATATCATACAGCATTTCAAATGCATCACGTTTTGTTAGCGGAGCAACTCTGAATGTAATATCCTTCAATGCTTCAGTGAAGATTCCACCCAATCCAAAAAGAACCGCTTTCCCAAATCCTTTCTGATTTATTGCCCCTGCCATAAACTCCCGTTTGCCTTCCACCATAGTATATACTAACACCGGTGTTGTAAATCCTGCTCGCTTTTGTATTTCGTTAAATGCATCTTTTGCCTCATCCCTATCTTTAACAGGGAGTATAACCAGCCCCTTTTCAGTCTTGTGCATTATATCAGGATGACAGGCTTTCATTACTACAGGATATTGCAAAGAATCTACAACATCCAATTCTTCCTTTGATGTAATTAGCTTTTCATCAGGGATTGGAATACCATATATGGCTAACAGCGTTTTTGCTGCATGTTCATCCAGTGCCTTCTGCTTGTTCTTCAATGCTTTCTGAATGATTGCAGCAGCATCAGGACTGGCCTTTGGCAAAGAAACTTTTTCATAGGGAAGCCGTTCAGTTACTTCTTTATACCGTAATAACACTGCCAATGCTCTTGCTGCTTTTTCAGGCGAATCAAATACCGGCACACCCTTGTCCTGCATTGCAACAGTAAAATCATCCTGATAATCAAAAAACGATGACATAACAATCGGAATGCCGTATTTATAGGGGATAGTGCCCGGAGTATCAAGGTCACTTGGTAAAAACCCCAGAACATCTTCAGGTTTCTCCAAACGTAATGCCTCCTGCACATGAGGGAATATACATTCTATAAATCCTTTGCGGAACGCACCATGAATACAAAGGGCATCAACTTCCCCACTCTGTATTGCAAGTTCTGGTATTTTAATTGTCAATACATCTAGATCCAGGTTGAACGTAATATCTACAGGATTTCCCGCCGGTGCATGAGGTGGTATCATGGGTTTGATTTTTTCCTGCAACGTTTGGCTGAATGGAGGCACTATAAATCCTTCCTTTTCGCAGGTATTGGCCATTGATGTCCCTGGGCCTCCTGAGTTGGTAATAATGCCAGCACGATTGCCTTTGAGCCTTGGCTGAGTTGCAAGCACGTGCCCGTGCATATACAGTTCTTCAACAGAATACACCCGGATTATGCCTGCCTGTTTGAATAAGCCCTCATATAGATAATCAGGCCCTGCCATTGCACCGGTATGGCTTGAGCCAGCACGTGCCCCGGCACTAGATCCGCCAACATACTGTGCAATAACCGGCTTATTAGGTGTAATGTTTGAAGCTACTTCAAGAAACCGTGGAACATCCCTTATGCCTTCTATGTACAGTGAAATTGCTTTTGTCTGTTCGTCATTACCTAAATATTCAAGTGCATCAACAATTGAGATATCTGCTTCATTGCCAACACTCAGCGCCTTGCTAAATCGTATCCCGTGATGCTGCAAGTACATGATTGATTGTGTGATGTATGTCCCGCTTTGTGATGCAAATCCCAAAGAACCAGGTTTTTCAGTATAAGCCATTACTGTTGTATTGAGAGCTATCTCCGAATTAATTAACCCCATACAATTGGGCCCTAAAAAACGAATACCATGATTTGCAGCAATGGCCTTAACTTCTTCTTCAAGCTTTCTGCCCTCTTCACCAACTTCTTTAAAGCCAGCACTGATAATAATTGCCCGCTTGGTGCCAATTGTGCCAAATGCATCAAGTGTTGCGGGAATACCCGTAGCCGGAATAACAAATATGGCGCAATCAGGAGCCTGTGGTAAATCAAGAGGGCTTTTGTATGCTTTTAGCCCAAATACAATATCCTCCTTAGGATGAACAGGAAATATTTTTCCTGTATACCCATCCTTCATAATACTCAGCAGGTGCATGGTAGCCATTTTTAAGGGATTGTTACTTGCGCCAACGATGGCTATTGACGAAGGATTAATAAGCCTTTCAAGGGGACCCATAGTGACACCTCACTATATTTTTTTTTGCATTACGACATACTGCACATATTTTGCAATATAAAAATGAATGGCTGTTATACATTTTTTTGTTAATTTTTCATACAACAGAACAATTTTTTTACATCCGTAATATTTTCCTGTTTTACTATTCAGGATATATAAGGATATTACAAATATTGTTGAATTTAAAGTTTGGACTTTATTATGATACTTTACAAATAACTTGACGAACATTAACCTCATTTTACGAGTGCTAAAGCATTCATTATTTTATTGTATAGGAGGCTTTATGGATAAACTTACATTTGATTTGAGTGGCAAGATAGCGATAGTAACCGGTGCAAGCAGGGGGATTGGCCAGGCAATTGCCCAAACTCTGGCAGCACATGGCGCTGTCGTGTACTGTACAAGCAGAAAGATTGAGGATTTAAAAAAAGTACAACATGAAATTGAATCACACGGTGGCAAAGCCCATGCTATTGCCTGTCACATTGGCAAGTTAGAAGATATTCAGAATTTATTTAAGGTTGTAGAAGAGCAATACGGAAAACTTGATATACTGGTAAATAATGCTGCAACCAATCCATTCTTTGGCGATGTTCTGCATGCAACACCGGATGCATGGGATAAAACCGTGGATGTAAACCTCAAAGGATATTTTTTTGCAAGCCAGTATGCTGCCAACCTCATGATAAAGAATGGCGGTGGTTCCATTGTAAATGTTGCCTCTATTAATGGAATACGCCCGGCACCATTCCAGGGCATTTACTCCATTACAAAGGCTGGTGTCATTGCCATGACAAAATCCTTTGCCAAGGAACTTGCACCATTTAATGTTCGTGTCAATGCAATATTGCCAGGCCTCACTGAAACAAAATTTTCATCAGTCATGACACAAAATCAGGAAATTTTAAACATAATATTGCCGACAATACCTATGAAGCGCGTCGCTTCCCCTCAGGAAATGACAGGAGCTGTATTATATTTAGTTTCTGATGCAGCAAGCTACACTACAGGATCTACCATAGTTATTGATGGAGGGGCGTTGGCGTAAATTTTATTATAATTAAAAAACAAAGGTGAATATGGCAATTGCAACCATGAATAATGAAACCGACACCATCTCTTTTGACCAGATGAAAACCCAGATTAACAGTGCAGTAGAGGAACTGGCAATTAAACATAACACCTTTGTGAGCGAACCCTACATTGGTTTTGAAAAAGGATTTACCCGAATCAGTGTTTCAATTCCAGAGCTATTGCCTGCACTCATAATACAGTGTTTGAGCATCATTAAAGATCATTTAGAACATATACGCATCCACGCATTTTCGGATGGCTATTATGCAGTGCAGGCTTTAAATAAAAATCTTTTTAAAACAGAAAATATCTTTGATAACCTAAAAATAGAATTTTCAGGGCTTACCACCAACTTTAAGATTGAATGCACTAAAAAAGGTAATCTTTCACAGGAAGAAATTAACTGTATCAACGCACTGATTCACAAAGCCTACTCACAGGCAAAAGAAAATCCTGTAACACGGCTTATAAAGCATGGTGCATCAGTCTATACCGATGCAGGAGGGCTTGATTGGAATTACATAGCAGGCTATGAGGAAGTTAAACGTACAATACGCGAATCCATAATACTGCCACTGAAAAACCCTAAAGTGTATGACAGCATTGCTGAAATTACCCGTAAAACCTTTGAATCCAACAGGCCCAAGGCAATACTCTTTGAAGGCCCCCCTGGCGTGGGAAAAACCACAATTGCACGTATCATAGCAAAAGAGGTTCAGGTACCACTGGTGTATGTTCCAGTGGAATCAATCATGTCCAAATGGTACGGACAATCATCACAGAACTTAGCTGCTATTTTTGATGCGTGTGATGATATTGGTGGGTCAATTCTATTCATTGATGAAATTGATTCTCTTGCAGGTTCACGCGACCAGAACATGTATGAGGCTACACGCCGTATTCTATCGGTACTTCTGCGGCGGTTGGATGGCATAGGAGCTATCACCAATACAATAGTGATTGGGGCCACAAACCGTAAGCAGGATTTAGATCATGCCCTCATCTCACGATTTGACCAGACAATCCATTTCCCATTACCCGGAGAGCAGGAGCGTGCCAGTATATTTGGGAATTATGCAAAACACCTATCCCCTGAAGAGCTTGCAAAATTAGCAGCGGCAAGCAACTCCCTTTCAGGCCGAACAATAAAAGACCTGTGTGAGCAAACTGAACGCAGGTGGGCACGAAAGCTTATTATAAAAAATCTGCCGCCTTCTCCTCCGCCATTTGAATACTACTATCACACTGTAAAAAGTTTTATTGCTGCACAAGCATAGACAGTATTGTATCAATATTTTCAAATATAGGGTACTTTTCAAACCTAGCATTGATGTATGCACTATTAATTGTCTTTTTTTCAATCATATCTAAAATGGTTTCTGCAGCAGTAATGTGCTCTTCAAAGCGCTTCTGTGCATAGTCAGCATAACTTCCTGTTGAAATCATAAACTGCCAGTCGGATGCCGCCGCAAGCATAAGTTCCCGTGCGCACTGCTGCAATGCGGGTTCATTGCTATACAGTGCTTTGCCAAACCTATATAATAACTCCTCTAATTTCTGCACTGCGTGGCGCACCTTTGCATTGTACCAGGTAGAAAAATCATTTTCCCTGCCCCACGATGATTCTACCAGTTCAACGGTTTCCATATCACAATCCAAAAGCTCCTGTAGCTTCACACACATTATATCATCGCGTGAAGCTATCGTTTCTACAAGCAACTCCAAAAACAGCGGGCCCTCAAACCACCAGTGGCCAAACAACTCCGCATCAAATGGCAACACAAACACGGGTTTACGTTTTATAATGCGTTCAACCTCGTGAGCGCGCTGCACTATGGCAGCAATGAAATCATCAACCTGCTGCCGCACTACCTCCTTAGCTTTCTGTGGGTCGTAATATTCTTTTTGGCCGCTTCCGCTTATCGCATAAATTTTCAAACCCAATAGTTTATTATTATTGGGCGATAGCTCCGGCAATTCATACATTGCATCTATATGAAACTCTCTGTAGTAAGGGTTCCCAGGATACCCCTTGTGTGAAGACCATATCTTCATGGATAAAACAGCATCACGAGGAAACACCATCAGCCCAGCCTGCGTTTTCAGCGGGAAAAAATTACCAGTTGCAGGTATTGTGTTTCCCAACAAGACACTTGTATCATTAACAACAGTGTAAGCAACAGAATTGTGTAGCAGGTATCTTTCAATCCCTGCATAATATCCTAACTCAGGTAGCCAGAATCCTACCGGTGTTTTCTCAAATTTTTTTGTAAATTCTTGAACTCCTGTCATAATTTGAAGATTTTGAAATTCAGGATACATTCTGTATAACGGGAAAAACGGATGAGTCCCTGCCGTTGTCATCAATTCAATGGAATTGTTTTTAAACAAATCACCAAAAGCATCTGCACATAGACCGTATATGCTTTCAAAAAAAGAAAGGGAATGTGTTATAAAGTTAATGTAAAAATCAAGAGCACTAAATGCTTTTGTATTCTTTTTTTTAAGCAGTGTCGCCGCATCACAAAGTGTATATGCCCACTCTATGAAGCGCTTGTGATAGTACGGTTGCTGCAACATAGTAAGTAACGTTGGACTTATTGATAGAGTAAATGAAGGGCGGATATTTTTTTGTATGAGCCTGTGGCTAATTGCAATAAGCGGGATGTAACATTCAGCAATATTCTGATATAACCATACCTCTTCCAGGGGCAATATAGCTAAAGGGTCCCTTACATAGGGAAGATGCGCATGTAGTAGTATACATAGCTTTGTTGTTCTTGATTGAATAGCTACAGTCATGAAGAAAGGCGCTTTTTGTCAGCCAAATCTATAGCATTTAATGCATGAATTTCGCGGGTAAAAGTTGGGATGGTGTCTTTCAGGTTTTCTGGCGAAATCGGCAATCCAATCGCATCGGATTCAAAAATAATCTCTTCGCCTTTGCCTTCAATTGCTGTCATAAGCATTACTTTAACGGTGCATCCGTGCAAATGGTCGCCAACCGATATAATCCAGTGATTATTCCTACCAAACACATCAATCTGCTGGTCCTGTATCCATTGGTTGCCATGTAACTTGACAACACGTATAAATAGCACTGGATCGCCATATACATCAGTTACTGCATTTGATACAATGAAATTCCAGTATTCATTATCTACAGCCCAATGCACATGCATTAATGAAAACGATGGCAAATGCACTGTAAAATATCCGTTCATGTTGTTCACCTCACCACCGAGCATGATGTTCTTCGGCCCAACCAATAATATTAGATACTGTAATCTTTTTTCCGCTGTTATCCACAACAAAGCCGTTATACATGCCAAACAACTGGTGTACCTCGCTTGTTATTACCAAAAGATTTGATGTAGCTACTCGTTCAAAAAATGGTGTAAAGGTTAACCCTAACCTGCCATCATTGGAGCCAAAATACCAGGGTTTCATAAAATGTGTGTTATCATAATTAAATTTGACCTTATCTAACTTATGAATACGGCCATTAATAAAAAAACAATTTTCGGTGGCATAGGATAAATCACCAAAACCTTCCCCTAAATTTAAACCAAATGTAGTCCCATCAGGTAAAAACCATGAAGCGCTTGCCCAGTTCCAGAAGCTTGTATATTCCCACACTCCCCTTCCCCAGTCTAATGTTGCCAGCGCCTGATTGAAGTTAAATGCATACTCTTTTCCACCCAATATAAACGCACCATTTGCAGGCATGCAGTTTATTTTCTGATTGTAGTAAAACCGCTTCTTTCCAATAGGTGTCATCATGACGATTGAATCGAGTGGTGTCTGCTTTATTATCCAGTGAGCATGGAATCCTTTGCCTTTTCCAAATTGTGGCCAGTTAACATAGACCTCCCGCTCAATACCCTTCTTCTTAAATGCAAAGGTTATATCATCTTTTTTAAAATAGCTATCGTCATCACTTGACCGCCCCAATGTAAATCCTTTCCCTAACGGAGTTATGAGCGTATCCTCAATATACTGTTTTGTTTTAAAATCAATATAATATACAAATATCAACCCTGCATAGCCAATATGGGAGATAGTAGCTGAAACAAAATAATCTCTGGTGGTTATGCCATAATAATCCCATTCCTTAATACGTATTTTATTTAACAATGAAACAGGATAGAGGGACACATTCTCAGGATTGTATGTTCTGACAGGGGTGGTTGAATAACCCTTTTCTATAAGTTCTCCATTTGCATCAAGCAAATCACCTTTTTTTGATAGCAGCTTTTGCATACTATTACCTCTTTTTTTCAAAATAATATGTAACACAAATTCATAAGTCAAGCAATTATTTTAAATGTGGCTGTTACCACTATACCAGAGACCTTTGGCAACTCATCCAAACAAAGATTTTAAAATTTTAGTTTATAAATATTTATACATTCACTACAACTTTTCACTAAATTGAAAATTCATTCATTGCATTGAATAAATTAGTCCGTATGTACGGTATACTAAACATGTGTCCGTCTTATCGTACACTTGTATTAATGAAACCCCATTCTTATTATAATAATTGTGACATATTAAGATTTTATGTTCATAATGTATCTTTTATCATGACAATTGTTTTTGCAAAATTTTACAATACACTCCATAATTAAATTATTTTTGATTAAATTTTAAAAATTTTTCTTTTTTTCTAAAAAATTCTAAATTTTTTACTTGACTCTGGCACATGATTTGCTTAAATATAATAGTGAGCTGGGAAAATCCTGGTACACAACAATTTCCTTCCAAAGTATTCCGCTATGCTTTTGTAGAGCTAGAGGTAATCGCCCGATTACCTCTCTTTTTTTTTATATTATCTCAATCGCATCAGGAATTTTATATAAAGAAATGTTCTCACTACACCACATCTTAAGTTTATCAAGAGATAACGATGCGCCTTGTTTTGCTTTTATTTGGGCAACCAGCCACTCCTTGGTACTATTGCCCAAAAATTCAAAATGTCCTGTTACCTGGACATTTTGTATATCGGGATGGTACAGTAGTAGCCTCTCAACCTCTTTTGGGTACACATTGTACCCATTTTTCAGCACCATATCTTTTTTGCGCCCTGATATATATAAATAGCCATCATTATCAAAATACCCAATATCACCGGTATTCAGCCATCCATCTTTGATGTATTCCTGTGTTTTCTGAGGATTATCATAGTAATTCTGTATCACATTCATCCCCCTTACAATGATCTCGCCATGTATGGTAACAGGAACATCCCTGCCACTTTGATCCACCACGCGCACCTCATTATACGGCATTGGTTTGCCTATGGAGCCAATTTTATTTACAATACCCGGCATATTCCAGCTTACAATTGGTGAAGCCTCAGTCAGCCCGTACCCCTGGCGTATCTCAACTCCCCTGTGAACATACCATTCCTGAAGGCCAACTGGCAGATAATCACCACCACTAACCCATAATTGTATATGATTAAAATCATTATTGCGTTCAAAGAGACCTTTCATGATAGCATACATGGCTGGCACCCCAACAAATGACCTGACTTCCACATTGGACAATGTTCGCATTAATTTTTTCACTGAAAACTTTTCAATAAGGTCTATGGCAACATTTTTTATTAGTGGCACAACAAGCGATGATGTAAGCCCAAACGCATGAAATAACGGAAGCACTGCAACGGAAACTGAAGCATAATCAGGCATCATACAGGCCACTGCTTTGGCACTCTGGAAAATGCCATAATGGGTAAGTACTGCACCAAGAGCATACCCATCCATTGCAGATGTAAATATTATTGCTGCAGCATTATTGTTTTCCTGTACATACCGGCTGTCATACACATCTTTGCTAACTATTGAATCCATGGATGTATAGGTACTATTTTCATCTATAGTTATAAATATGCCACTGTCCTGTACAACGCCATACTGCAGCAGCCTATCAGCTATAACACTATGAGTAATGATACATGCAGGACGGGTGACGGAATAATAATGCTGTATTTCAAACTGTCGTGCCAAAGGATTCACCAGTACAGGTATTGCATTGCACTGTAAAATGGCAAAAAAGCTATACACAAAATACGGGTTATTACCTGTTTGCATAATCACAGTGGAGCCGCTTTTAACCCTACGCTGCCGCATTGCATGTGCAATTTTATGTACATTACGCAGTGCTACCTTATACTGTACAGGCACGTTGTTATAATATAATAGTATTTTTTCAGGATATTTCAGCGCCTGTTCATAGAATAGCTCATACAGGTTATAGATAAACTGTTGCCCACACATAGTTCATGCCCATCTTTTTAGTGATAGCTCACACTACCACTCCTTATCCTGAAAGACAAGCAAATGTTTATATAGTGCTAAATGATTTTCTTGACTTGTAGATAATACCTAGTATAATACAAAAGATTAGTATAATTAGCCCATGGTATAACCTCGCCGCAAAAGGCAGCGGGGTTATATATTATTACATATTTACACACGAGCATATATGATTGTTCTAACGTTTATTATCATCTTGCAGATCTCACTGGCCATCCATGTCTATTATATTATAAGCTATATCTCAAAAAAGCAGGATAAAGACTTCAAGGGGTTTCTCTTTACCTCAATGATTAATATTTTTTTAGGCATATTCCTATCAGTATTTATTTTATTATTTCCCCAGGATCTTAAGGCTATAAATCTAGAACGAATACTGTTTATTGAATCCGGGGTAATATTTTTTGGTATGCTTTATGTAAAAACAAAAATTGCAGTAAATATATACAAACGTACAAAAGATCCCCAGTATTTCCATTATTCATATTTTGGCA
>Ga0101944_10001759_pt1 | contig 41386 bp, 42 predicted proteins | sample DewCreD2012metaG_FD_75245 | JGI IMG/M metagenome (GOLD analysis project Ga0101944, IMG submission 75245) | Hot spring sediment bacterial and archeal communities from British Columbia, Canada, to study Microbial Dark Matter (Phase II) - Dewar... ... | reverse complement strand
CGAGCTGCCCTCGCGCAGCCTGTCGAACGGCGAAATGCAGGCCCAGGCGTTCCGCACGTTGGCCGACACCTCTCGCGCCCTGCACCTGCTGCAGCGCTACGAGGTGATGTTCCGCCGCCAGTACGAGCGGGCTTTGCGGATGCTTTGGGAGCACCGCGACCGCCAGCGCGACCTCTCCGCCCCGGCCGCACCCTCTCAACCCCAAGACCGCAATTTTACGAAACGAACCGAAACCCGCCCCGCCGAAACAGAGCCGCGAGGGAGCAGCCCGAAGGGCTGCGACCGAGCGGTTCAAACACAACCTCCCCAACCTCCCAACACCCCCCCTCGCGCCGCAGGCGCGACCAGTCCGCCGCATGCCCAAACGGGGCCGCACGGCGACAGCCCGAAGGGCTGCGACCGAGCGGTTCAGACACAGCCTCCCCAACCTCCCAACACCCCCCCACCGCGCCGCAGGCGCGGCCAGTCCGCCGCAAGCCCCAACGGATTTCCCGCCGCCCTTGGGCGGCGGCTGCATTCCACCCGTGCCCCCTCCCGCAAGCCCTTGCCCCGCAACAACCACCCAAACCCCAAACCGCACTTTTACGAAACGAACCGAAACTCTCCGTGCCGAAACAGAGCCGCGAGGGAGCAGCCCGAAGGGCTGCGACCGAGCGGTTCAGACACAACCTCCCCAACCTTCCGGCACCCCACCGCGCCGCAGGCGCGGCCGGGCACCCGCCCCCGCCATCGTTCACAGGCCCTCGCTCCGGATCCGGCTTCAGGCCGTCAGGGCCGGAAGATCTCCTGCGCCCGCCCTGTTTCGATCCCCAGGTGATTCAGATAGAACTCGAGCACGTTGGCCGGGAACCGGTCTTTCAGCGCTTCGTAGGCGCGCTGCTGCCAGCCTTCCGTCAGATACGAACTGACATCGGCATCCTTGGCGAAGAACCCGTCCTGATGCGGCACGCCGAGAAAATCCAGCGCCGCGATGATCATGTCCAGATGCCCGATCAGCACGGCCTGCGCGAGGTCCGAGGCCAGATCCTCGTCGTGCTGCTGCAGCCGCTCCCACAGCCGCGGCGCGGCCTTGCGCAGCGTTTCGCTGTTCAGCTTGTGCAGATGCGTGCGCACTTTCAGCGGCTCGTACAGCTGATACGTCCGAAGCCGGCTGATGGAAACCCGGCGCAGCAAATCCTGAAACCCCTGTTCGCCCTGCGCCAGAAAGGCGTCGCTCAACTTCATACCAGTCAAAGCGTAACATGAGGCCATGGAGCCGCTGAACGGCCCGGGCAGCGATCTGGAAGTGGAGTGCTACTCAGGCTTCAGGGCCTGCCAGAAGCCGCTGCGGTTCCGCGTCTCCGGCGTGACGTTCGAGATCGAATCCATCCTCGGCGAGTGGCGGACGCCGGACGAGCACTGCTTCCGGGTGCGCACCACAGCGGGCGGCTGCATCCTGCATCACCACCTGAAGACAGACTCCTGGACCATCGAGCCCTGCCTGCCCCGGTTCACTCGGCCCTGAACTGGAACCAGTTCAGATTTCCCAGTCCGCCCGTCCCGCTCTGCCGTGTGAACACGACATACAGATCGCGCACGCCGCTGGCGCCGGCCACCGGAGCGGTGACGGTTCTCCACGTCTGCCAGCCGCCGGTCACAGGGAGCGGCGCCTGGGCGATCAGGGGGCCATTCGGCGAGTCCAGCCGGAACTCGAGCGTCCCGCCCGTGCCCGCGCTCGCCACGCGCACGTCCACGGACCGCACGCCCGCACCGAAATCCACGTTGCGGAATTCCGCCCAGCTGCCCGCCGCCGCGTAGCCGAGGTGGAAGCCGCCGTCCACATCCGTGCACGGCTCCGTGCGCAGCTCGCGCAGGCTGGTGTAATTCGATGCGAGAATCGGCTGGCCTGCCGCGGGAAACACAAACTCCGGCTTTCTCTCGCGCGGCGCCCGCGGCCCGCCCTGCGGCGCGGGCGGCTCGACGCCCTGGTCCCAGATCACAGTGGCTCCGCCCAGCGGCGGCAGCGCCAGCTCCAGCCACCGCCCGCGCCACTCCACCTGGAAACGGCGATCCTCGCGCGTTTCGTTGTATGCCACCAGCGCGCGCGTGCGGTTGCGGTTGACGAAAGCCGCCGTGATCACGCCTGGCGCGTTCGTTGAATACACCCGCACCGCCCCGGGCCGCACGAACCGGCTGAAGTGCCCCAGCGTGTAATAGTCGATCGTCCTGCTGGCCTCGCCGGTCTGTTCGTTCACCTCGATCAATCCCGTGCAGGTGTTGCAGCCGCCGGCGTTCGGCCCGCGCCTCTCGTTCAGCGCCAGTCCCCATTTCACAAACGCCCGCGCGTAGTTGCGCATCGAGTGGATGATGGCCTCGAAATCCGCCTTCGCCTGATCCTCGATCCATGTGCCGCCGCTGGCTTCGGTGACAAACTGGCCGCGCTTCGGGTCCGCCAGGTGCACCAGCGTCATCGCGCCGGCCGTGCCCCCATACCAGTGCCACGCCGTGCCTGCGACGCGCGGAGAGCCGGCGATCACCGCGTCCGAAAGCACCTGCATCGGATAATCCGGCCTGTCCCAGTTGTGATCGTAGACAAGCACTTTCACGTCCAGCCGCGCCGCGTCGAGCTCCGGCAACAGGTGGTTCTTCAGGAAGTCCGTCTGTTCCGCCGCCGTCACCGACATTCCCGGATAATCCTTCGGCACATACAGAGGCTCGTTCTGCATGGACACGTAGTGAACTGGCACGCCCTCGGCCGCGTAGGCTTCGACATACTTGCGGAAATAGAGAGCGAACGCTGGGTAGGCCTCTTTCCGCAGCGACCCTCCGATCATCGAGCCGCTCGTCTTCATCCACCCCGGCGCGCTCCATGGGCTGCCCATCATGCGGATGAGCGGATTGATGCGCAACGCCTGTTTGAGCAGCGGCAGGATGTCCGCGCGGTCGTGTTCGATCGAGAACCGCTCCAGTTTCGGGTCCTGCTGCCCCGGCAGCAGATCGTTATACGAGTAGTGGAAGCGCGCCAGATCGGACGCGCCCATCGGATTGCGCAGGAAGCTGACGCCGATGCCCTTTTCGAAATCGAAGAGCCACTCCATCACCTCCTGCTGTTTCTCCGCAGGCACGCGCTGCCGGATCAGGTACGCAGCGGAGTCCGTCATGGATGCGCCGAAGCCTTCGATCGTCTGATACGCCGTGCCATCGGCGACGATCACCACAGGCAGGTCCGCCTTCTTCGCCCGGGTGAACTCTGCCGCCGGCTGCGGCGCCATCAGCGCCTGCCGGTCGCTTGTGGTCAGCCAGATCTGCGCTGTCTGGGCGTTCGCCTGCGCCAGCGCAGCTGCCAGACAGGCAGCGATGCGTACGAAAAAGAGGAACCGCATTCCGATGCCAGACTAGCACTCTGGCGCGCCGGCAGCGCGTCTTGACGGAACCGCGCCGTTTACTGGCCCGCCGGCAGCACTTCCGTCACTTTGCCGTCTACAACGCGCAGCCGCCCTAATTCCCGCTGTCCTGCCCTGTAGCGGTGAACCTCGACGAGCTTTCCCTCTTCCGGCACCACCAGCCGCGAGGAAGGCGGTCCCAGCAGGGAGCGCACCTCCTCCCAATCCATGCCAACGGTGACTTTCTCAAAGGCTTCTCGCGTGGGCGCGATGCGCTGCCTTTCTGCCCGCCTTGGCGTCTCCGCCGGCAACCGCTGGCTTGTGCCGTTCTCGACCGCCGTCGTCTTCGGCCGGGTCTTCCCGCGCTGACCGAGCGCCCCGCCTGACTTCTCGAACGCTTTGCCAACAGCCGCCCCAACGCCTTTCGCCGCCTGGCCCGCGCCAGACTCTGCGCCCGCCAGCGCTCCGGCTTCCACAATGCCCTGCGCACGGCACACGGACGCACCAGCCGCCATCACCACCGCCAGCAGCCCCAGTGCGATGCAGCCACGCATCTCCGCAGACGCCCTCCTGTCCCGATGATCGGCCGCTGCCGGCCGGACGGCCATTGTAGGATCGCCTGAATTCGGCCTGGAAATCCGCCTTGCCTCAAAGGGTCTCCTCTGTCTTGAAAACCGCAAAGCTGCGGCGTATCATCCCCGAAAGCGATGCCCCGCGCCCTGTCACGCCGTTGCCTGCTGGCGGCCGCGCTCTGTCAGACGCCGCCGGACGGGTTTGTTCTCAAAGGCTTCTGGGAAGCCACGGCCTCCGGTTACAGAATCGGCGGCACATGGCAGGCGCGCGGCACCAGCGACCCGCAGGAGTGCGACGGTCTCTGGACGGTCATCCGTCCGCCCGGCGAAGTGGTTCTCGAGGGGACGTGGAACGCCCGTAAACGGCGCGGCGCGTGGGAAGGGGGCTGGACGGCGCGCATCACGGGCGGCGCCCGTTACAGCGGCACGTGGAAAGCCGCAGTGCGATTGCCGGCTGACGCGCCGCTGCTTGAGCTGTTCGAATCCGCGCTCAGAAAGCCCGTCAACGGCACATGGGCCGATTCCGCCCGCAGAAGCGGCGCCTGGACTCTCTGGGGCGGCTGAGCCGCATGGCCACCCTTGCTACACCGGGGTCATGAGCCCCGCGCTCCTGCTGGCGTCGTTCGGCCTCTCCGGGATCCGCTGGCTCCCGCTGTTGTGCGTCCCTGCGATTCTGGTTCCCGTCTCCGCGCCTTTCGTCTTCCGGCTCGTCCCCCTCAACCGCTGGTACGGCTACCGCACGCCCCGCTCTCTGAGTTCGCCTGCCGAACGGGATCGCCTGAACAGAATTGCCGGCATCGTCGTCATCGCCGCCGCGCCCGTCTCGCTGATCATCAAAACCTCGATTCCCGTGTTCCTTCTCGAACAGCCCTGCCACCGCCTGATCCGCCTCGTCGATGCAGTTGTTCTGCTCCTCGCCGTTGCCGTCACCGCCGCCTTCAGCGAACGGTGAGCGGCTCGGGGAAACCGCGGAAACATCTCCTGTTTTCAGGCTGGTCGCCACCCTGCCCTGCGCTACAATCAACTGTTTGGGCTTCCCCTCATGAGCAATCTCATCGTCCTGGGTGCGCAATGGGGCGACGAAGGCAAAGGCAAAATCGTCGACCTGTTCGCCGAGAAATTCGATATCGTCGCCCGCTATCAGGGCGGCCATAACGCCGGCCACACGGTGCAGGTCGGCGGCCGCCGCTTCATCCTGAAACTGATCCCGAGCGGCATTCTCCATCCGGGCAAGCGCGCTGTCATCGGCAACGGCGTCGTCATCGATCCGCACGCGCTGCTCGAAGAGATCCGCACGCTGGAAGAAGCCGGCATCGATGTGCGCGCCCAGCTGGCCATCTCCAACCGCGCCCACGTCATTTTCCCCTTCCACCGCATGGCCGAAAAAGTCAGCGAGAACCGCCCGGACCGCGTCGCCATCGGTACCACTTCGCGCGGCATCGGCCCGTGTTACGAAGACAAGATCGGCCGCCGCGGCATCCGCATCGCCGACCTGCTCAATCCGCCCGTGTTCGAGACGCTCTTCCGCTACCTTTCGGAAGACAAGCAGACCATCGCCCGCGCCTTCCATCTCGAAGATCAGCTCGACCTCGATGCCATCCGCGAAGACTACAAGCAGATGGCCGAGCAGATCCGCCCCATGGTGTGCGATACGGCGCAACTGCTCAATGACGCCATCCGCGCGGGTCAGCGCGTGCTGTTTGAAGGCGCGCAGGGCACGATGCTCGACATCGATCACGGCACCTACCCGTTTGTCACGTCTTCTTCCGCCGCCGCCGGAGGCGCATGCACGGGCACGGGCGTTGCGCCTACGAAGATCGACGGGATTCTCGGCGTCTCCAAGGCTTACATCACGCGCGTCGGCAGCGGTCCGTTCCCCAGCGAAGACCACGGTGAAGACGGCGACCGCATCCGCAAAGCGGGCAACGAATTCGGATCTGTGACGGGTCGCCCGCGCCGCTGTGGCTGGTTCGATGTCCCGCTGTTGCGCTACACAGCGATGGTCAACGGCTTCGACTCGCTCATCGTGACGAAGCTCGACGTGCTCGATGAGTTCGACCGCATTAAAGTGTGCGTCGCTTACCGCGTCCACGGCGAGATCACGCAGCAGATGCCCGCGGAGAATGCGCTGCTCGAGCAGATCGAGCCCGTCTACGAAGAGATCCCCGGCTGGAAGACTCCCACTTCGGGCATCGCCCGCTACGAAGACCTGCCAGCGGCTGCGCGCGACTACATCGCATTTCTCGAAGAAAAGACCGGCGTCGAAGTCGGCTGCGTTTCCACGGGGCCGGACCGCAGCCAGACCATGATCCGCGCCGGCTCGAAGATGGAAAAGCTGCTCGCCTGAGAGCGCCGCGGCCTCACCATCCCATCTGAAGGAGAAAGCGGAACGTCCGCCCTTCGTTCAGCGTGTTGGTGATCGCACCGAAATTCGGATTCGCCAGCTCGAAGCCCGGCGGCGCGAACTGCGGCGTGTTGGTCAGGTTCACGCTCTCGGCGCGCAGCATCACCCGCCTCGTCGAGTCGAAAGTCCACGTCCGGCCGAGAGAAGCATTCACGTTCGCGATCCGGCCCCGGCGGAACGTGTTCCGTCCCAGGCTGCCGCGCATCTCGCCGGGCCGCTGAAACGCAAATGCGCTCCGCGGCAGCCGCTCGCGCGAGGTGTCGGGATCGCCGATCGTGCGGCCGAGAATGGATGGATCGAGCAGGTGAGGCCGGTCTCCGCCATTGCCGTCAACGTTGCCGAATCCAGGTGCGTCGCTGCCCGCAGAAACGGAGAACGGCGTGCCCTGTTTGAACAGCATCACGCCCGTCAGATCCCAGTTCCGCAGCAGAGCTCCGCGGCCGGGCGTGCGCCACGCGCCGCGCCACAGGAACGCATGCGGCTGGTCGAAATCGCTCAGGCCCTTCATGTCGCGGTGCGTCTCGAACTCCCACTGGCTGCGCGACAGCCGCGAATCAGCGTCGTAGGCCGTGTTGGTGTACGAGCTGCCGAGGTCCATCGCTTTGCTCCACCAGTAGGCCGCCTCGAAACTCACCCCGCGCCACCGCGGCAGCACCCACGTCAGCCGGCCCGCGTCATAGTAGCCGCGCGAGCCGTTCAAAACCCACCGCAGATCCGCAATCGCCGGGTCCGGGCGCCGATCGTTGATCGTCGCCGTTGTGAGCGGCACGCCGGGCGCGGGCTGGCCGCGGTTGCGGTACCACATGATCAGCAGTTTGTGGGAGCGGCTCCCGACATAGCCCGCTTCCAGACGCCCCAGGACGCCCAGTTCCCGCTCCCAGGTCGCGTTGTACTGAAAGCTGTAAGGCGTCGCCAGTTCGCGATCCAGCGCGTAAATGTTGGGCTTCGCTCTGTCGGCTCCTTCCCGCAGCGGTTGCAGGAGGTCCGGCGCGGGCACCGCGATCTTCAGGTTCCCCGGCGGACTGAACCGCACCTGCGAATAGGTCACCGGGAAAATCTCCCCGAACTGCACGGCGCCGGCCGCCCGCAGCACGCCCCAGGCGCCCAGCCTTCGCGCCAAGCCCAGCGACGGCGCCCAGTTGTTCCAGTCGCCGTCATAAGGAATCACGTTGCGGCCACGCACTTCGACAGGCCGAGTGGCCGCCTGCCAGCGCAAGCCCCACGTCAGATCCGTGTGTGTGCCCCAGCGAAGTCGCCCGCCCGCATACGCCGCTGCCTCCCAGTTCCGGAATTCGCGATAGATGTCGCCGATGCTGATCAGGTGCTGCGAGGGAGTGCCCAGCCGCAGGTTGGTGATGGCGTCGCGGCCGAAGTCGTTCCAGAAGGAGAAGAACCCGCGGTGCGCATCCGTTTCCGCACCGTTCATCTGCCGCCGCGCGACTTCAAATCCCGCCAGCCAGCTTCGCGCGCCCCCCTGCCTGCGCCATGCGCCCGCGCCCCTATATGTGTTCAGTGCGCGATCCAGCGGGATGATCGCCTGCGGTCCCAGCGTCTCCAGTCCGCCGATCAGCACCATCGGCCCGACGGCGTTCGGCTCGGGGACGAGCAGGGTGCCGGTGCGGTCGAACCCCGCGGTCGCTTCCATGACATCCCGCGCATCCAGCGTGCGCGTCCATGTGGCCCGGGCGCTGTGGTTTTTGATGTGCGTATCGGGGTTCTGCCCTGCGACCAGCTGAAACGCATCCACGTCCTGCGACGTGAAGTCATAGACGAGCGCCACCGTATTCCGCGCGCCGCCCTTCAGGTCCAGCCGCGCTCCGCCCATGCGGTGATCGATGTTCTGCGGAGCATTGGTGTTGAGCGCACGAGGGTCGATGTCCGTGCGGTTCGGCGCCTCCAGCGGATAGGCATTCAGAAACCGCTGCACCATCGCGCGCACCGCCGGATCCGCCGCCAGCGGCGTGCGCTCGTCCGCGCGCGGCACCAGAACATTTCCGTTCACCTGTCCGCGGATCAGACGCAGGCTTCCGTTGGTCTGCCACCAGGCATCGCGCCATGCACGCCCGCCCAGGCGGAAGCCGGCATCGTTCTCCCGCGCAGGCTTCACATCGCCCACCTGGAAGAACGTCCGCGCGGTTGTTACGCTGTTCAGATGCGCCCAGCGCAGCTCGCCGTGAAAGTCTTTTCCGCCGGCAAACGCCGCATGCGGAGGCGCCGAGGGGGGATTGCCGAATTCGGCCCCGAAGTATCCGCGCTGCGGCTCGAACTCGCGCACGAGAGTGGCTGTCACGCCCAGCCGCACGTTGAGTTCTTTCAGCGCATTGTTGTCCACCAGGTTGAACTGGATGTTCTCGTTCCGGCGGCTCTCGCCTCCTGCCGTATCGGCCGCGCCCAGCAGGTTCAGCGCCACACGGCGCCGCTGCTCCTCTTCGCGATTGCCCTCCCCGGGCGCTGCTGGAACCGCAGCCTCGGCCTTCCGCGCGCTTTCGGCCGGATCGGGCTTTGGAGACACGTCCTGCCCCAGCGCTCCCGGGCTGAAGAATGCTGCCGCCAGCAGCCAGACCCTCACACCCGCAGTCTATAATGGCGGCATTCCCCATGCTGGGCCGCTGCGTTCTTTTGACAATTCCGCTGCTTCTGGCCGGCCAGGAGTGGCCGGTCTACCATGGCAGCTACGCGAACACGAAGTATTCGCCGCTGAAACAGATCCACACCGGAAATGTTTCGCGGCTCTCGCTGGCGTGGAAGTTCGACGCGGGCGGCGCCGGCAAAGAGACCGAGATGCAGTGCAACCCGCTGGTGCGCCATGGCGTGATGTACGTGAGCTCTCCGCGGCTGCACGTCATTGCGCTCGACGCCGCCACCGGAAAGCCGCTGTGGCGCTTCGACCCGCATGAGGGCAAGGATCCCGGTCCGGCCAAGTTCCGCCACCGCGGCTTCAACTACTGGGAGTCCGGCAACGACCGCCGCCTCTACTTCGCCGCCGGCCCGTGGCTGTGGTGCCTGAGCGCGCGCACGGGGCAGCCGGTCCGTTCATTTGGAAGCAACGGCCGCATCGATCTGCGCGAGAATCTGGGCCGTGACGCCTCCAACCTTACTGTGACCGTCACGACTCCCGGCGTGGTGTACAAAGATCTGCTGATCCTCGGGAGCCTCGTGAGCGAATCGCTGCCCGCCGCGCCGGGCCACATCCGCGCCTTTGACGCGCGCACCGGCAAACTGCGCTGGATCTTTCACACGATCCCGCATCCCGGCGAATTCGGCTACGAGACCTGGCCGAAGGACGCGTGGCAATCCATCGGCGGGGCCAACGCCTGGGGCGGGCTGGCGCTGGACGAACAGCGGGGCATCGTGTTCGCACCGACCGGTTCGGCCACGTACGACTTTTATGGGGCGAACCGCCATGGCGACAATCTGTTCGCGAATTGTCTGATCGCTCTGGAGGCATCTTCGGGCCGCCGCCTGTGGCATTTCCAGTTCGTCCGCCACGACCTCTGGGACCGCGATCTGCCCACGGCGCCGACGCTGGTCCAGGTGAAGCGCAACGGCCGCACCATCGACGCCGTCGCCCAGATCACCAAATCCGGCCACGTCTGGGTCTTCGACCGCGTGACCGGCGAGAGCCTGTTTCCGTACCAGGAAATCAGCGTGCAACAGAGCGATGTGGACGGTGAGTGGACCGCCCCGAAGCAGGTGCTGCCGCTGAAGCCCGAGCCGTTTGCGCGGCAGTTTTTCTCCGAAGACCTCATCACGCGCCGCACGCCCGAGGCCCATGCCGACGTGCTGCGCCGCTGGCGCGAGTACCGCAATGGCCCGCAGTTCACGCCACCCAGCCTGCAGGGGACGATTCTGCTGCCCGGTTTCGACGGCGGGGGCGAGTGGGGCGGGGCCACATGGGATCCCGAGACCGGCCTTTTCTACGTCAACTCGAACGAGATGGCATGGATCATCAAGCTCGTCGAGCGGAAGAACGACCGCCGCGTCACCGGGCGCACGCTGTACCTGCGCCAGTGCGCTTCCTGCCACCGCGACAACCTCGCGGGCTCGCCCCCTGAGTTTCCTTCGCTCGTGAATCTCGCCGGGCGCCGCCGCGCGGAGCATGTGCGGGAGGTTGTGCTGAAAGGCGCCGGGCGCATGCCCGGCTACGCGCATCTCGGCGCCTCAAGCATCGACGCCATTCTCGCTTTCATTCTTCAGGGAGAAGAAAAAGAAGTCACCGATGCCCCGCGCGCGCCCTCGCCCATCGACCTGAAATACCGGCTGGACGGCTACGTGCGCTTCACCGATCCAGACGGCTATCCCGCCATCGCGCCTCCCTGGGGCACGCTCAACGCGCTGGATCTGAACACGGGCGAATACGCCTGGCGCATTCCGCTGGGCGAGATTCCCGCGCTCGTGAAGCAGGGTCTGAAGAACACGGGCAGCGAGAACTACGGCGGATCCGTGGTCACTGCGGGCGGCCTGCTGTTCATTGGCGCCACCAACTCCGACGGCAAGTTCCGAGCCTTTGACAAGCGCACCGGGCAACTTCTTTGGGAATACCAGATGGACGCCGCGGGCAACGCAACGCCCGCCACATACATGGCTGGCGGCAGGCAGTATGTAGTCATCGGCGCGGGCGGCGGCAAGTGGGGCAATCCTCCCGGCAGCACGTACTACGCTTTCGCGCTGCCCGACTGAGCCGCGCCTCAGCGCGCCACTTTCTCCACTTTCACAGCCGCGATCTTGTACTCGGGCTCGCGCGACGCGGGATCGTAGGCGTCGTTTGTCAGTTCATTCACGAGCCGCTCGGGGTCGTGGAAGTGCACGAACACCGACCCCGTGCGCCCGTTCTCGTTCCCCTTCACGGCAAATACCTGCGAGCCACGGCGCGAGGTGATCCGCACGGTATCGCCATCCTGCAGCCCCAGCCGCTTGAGATCGTCGGGGTGCATTTCGGCCACGGCCTCCAGGCGTGTGGCCTTCAGCGCCGCCACGCTGCCTGTCATAGTGGCCGTGTGCCAGTGCTCGAGAATCCGTCCCGTGTTCAGCGTCAGAGGGTAATCGCTGTCGGCCGTTTCCGCGGGCGCTTTCTGATCGCGCATCCAGACCACGGCCTTCCCGTCCGGCCGGCCATAGAAGAGAATCGGCTCGGGATGATCCGGCGGCACCAGCGGGTCTTCACCGCGCACATAGCGCCGTTTGGTGCCCGGATGGCCGGGGGCCGGCAAAGGCCACAACAGCCCGTGGGCCTCTCTCAGCCGCTCGCGCGTCATGCCGCTGAAATCGTAAGCCGTGCCCTTCGCAACCCGGAGGATCTCCTCCCACACGTCAGCCGCTGTGCGGAATGGCAGCAGTTTCTCATGTCCCAGCCGGCGGCCCAGTTCGAGGAGGATATCGAGATCCGGCCGCGCCTCGCCCGGCGGGTCGATGGCTTTCTCGAGCAGTTGATAGCGCCGTTCCGAGCAGCCGTACACGCCTTCTTTCTCCACCCACAGCGCCGCCGGCAGCACCACATCGGCCAGCTCAGTCGTGCGCGTCGGGTGGAACGCATCGGCCACGACGAGGAACGTGTCAGGCGAGGCCATCGCCCTGCGGTAGCGGCTGGCGTTCGGCAGGCTCTGGCCGGGGTTCGTGCACATGACATAGAGGCACTTCACTTTGCCGGATTCGAGCCCCCGGAACAGATCCACGGCCGAGAGCCCGATGTTCGGGCTGAGCGTGCCGGGCTCGAGCCCCCACAGCTTTTCCATCTCGGCGCGGTGCTGCGGATTCGCGACAAGGCGGCCGTAGGGCAACAGATGCGCCAGCCCGCCGCCGTCGCGCACGCCGCCGCAGGCGTTGGGCTGGCCCGTGAGCGAAAACGGTGTCGAGCCCGGCCGGCCGATTTTGCCCGTGATCAGGCTCAGGTTCATGATCAGGTTGTTCAGCCAGACGCCCTGAGTGCGCTGGTTGACGCCCATCGTCCAGAGCGACATCGCTTCGCGCCCGCGGGCTCCGAACCAGCGCGCAGCCAGGATGATGTCTTCCGCGCGGCAGCCCGAATCGGCAGCGGCCCGTTCTGGCGTGTAGCTCTCCAGGAATTGCCTGTAGTCTTCCCAGGTCCTGTTCGCCTCCGTGCCCTGTCCGAAGACGGCGTGCTTGCGGAGGAACTCCTCGTCGGCGAGGCCATCCTTCACAATGACGTACGCCATTGCGTTGAGAATCGACAGGTCCATGCCCGGCTTGCACGCCAGATGCAGGTCCGCCCAGGCGGCGGTGCGCGTGCGCCGCGGGTCAATCACGATGATCTTCGTGGCCGGGTTCTTCTCTTTGCGGTTCAGCACGCGCATCCAGAGCACGGGATGTGCTTCGGCCATGTTCGAGCCGACGATCAGGAACACATCGGCGGAGTCGAGATCCTCGTAGCAGCCCATCGGCTCGTCTTTGCCGAATGTGGCGAGGTAGCCGCCAGCGGCCGAGGCCATGCATAGGCGCGGGTTGCCATCGACGTTGTTGGTCCCGATGCCCGCCTTGAAGAGCTTGTTGGCGACGTAGGTCTCCTCCGTGAGGGCCTGGCCCGAACCGTAGAAGGCCACCGAGTCGGCTCCATGTTTCTCGATCGACTCGCGGAAGCGCGCCGAGACAAGGTCCATCGCTTCCTGCCACGAGGCGCGCACGAGTTTCCCGTCCTTGCGGATCAAGGGATGTTTCAGGCGCGAGGGCGCACCGAGGATGTCAACGAGCTTCGCACCCTTGACGCAAAGGAAGCCGCGGTTATGGTTCCTCGCGTCGCCCTTCACAGCCGTCACTCTCGGCCCCTGCGGCGTGTGCGTTACGCCCACGTACATCCCGCAGCCCGTGCCGCAGTAGCGGCAGACGGTCTTCACCCAGCGGTCGGGCTCCTGCGGCACATATCCGAGCAGTGGCATCCAGTCGGCGTGGCCGACCAGGGCGGCGGCGGAAGTCACCACAGGCAGGTGCAGCAGTTTGCGTCTCGTCAGGGCGCTCATTTCGCCGCTCCTCCTTTCGTGCCTGAAGTCTTGCGCAAGAGGCTGCGGTGCGGATTCAGTCCGTGCGGCGTGTGGCAGGCAAAGCAGTCCTGGACGCGCATTGCCTGCTGCCGCACGGACTCCACTTCTTCCGCGTGACAGGCGACGCATTTCTCCGCGCCGGGTCTGCGGAGGAAGTTTGCTCCGACGGCGTTGTGACAGGTGACGCAAGGCACCTGCCGCGTGCCGTGCTTCGATTTTTCCCAATCGGCCACAATGTCCTGCGAAATGCCACGGTGGCACTCGATGCAATCGCCGTTGGCGCCGCCGATGTCCGGGTGCGGCGGCGGCGCTGTTTTCCGCTGCGCCGCCGCCAGACCAGCGGCGAGGATCAAGAGAAAGATGACGCGCATGGAGACTCCTCAGAACCGGTAGGTCAATTCCAGATAGCCGAAATTCCCGCTTCCGTCCCGCGGATAAATCCGGCGGACGGCTGCGCGGCCCTGCATGTGGCCCAGGTAGCCGGTGAAAGCGACGTGCGCGTTGAGGTTGATGTCGCAGCTCACGTCCCACAGGTTGGCCACAGACCGGGCTCCGCCGGTTCCGCGCCCCGCATAGCCGAATGTCCACGGCTGGAACGGCCCACCGCCCGTGTACCAGAGGTCCGCGCGGGAGGCGAGCCGGATGGCGTGATACTCGCTGCGCAACGTCAGCTTCTGGTGCGGCCGCAAAGTCAGCATTCCGAAGAAATCATCGCTGTTCATCATGTTGTAGAACGGCGTGCGCGCAAAAGGCCGCGGGGTGGGCAAAAGCTGGTGGAACGTGCCATGCCTGCCGTCGTTCGGATCCCCGTCGCCGCTGCCCCGCGCCAGCCCCGCCTGGAGCCACGGCTTCAGGCGGGACATTTTCTGTGGTTGCCAGCCGCCTTCCAGGTTGTAGGCGTATGCCTGGTGATCCATCGCTCCCCAGCGGCCGGTCTGCACAGCTCCCCAAAGCAGAACGTTGAACGAGCCCGCTCCCGTCCGCGTGTTGTGCATATAGTGGCCGGTGAAGGTCGCCAGCCGGATATTGCCCATGTCGGCCTGCCGCGCGGCCAGCGGCCGGTTGTCGGTCTTCAGTACGCGCCGCCAGTCATGAAAGTAGATGGCGCTCAGGCGCCACTCGCCTGCGTTGTTCGCATCGCCGGTCTGCCTCGTGGCAGAGAGCGTGGAGAAGCCCGTTTTCAGCTGTCCCCAGCCATCCACCTGGAAAGCTCCGCGCGTGGCCATTGCGCCGACCCAGGTGACGTTCAGCTTCGGCCGGTTCATCGTGTAATGGAAGCCGTCGAAACTCCGGCCGACGTGAGTCCACATGAAGGGGCCGATGAGGCGCTGGTTTACCCGGTCCCGCTTGACCGCAGACAGCGTGGAATCCTTCGGCGTCACCTCGCCGCCGTCCATCCACTCGAACCGGCCGATGCGGACGCTTTGCGTCTCGTCTCCGAACAGTCCTTTCCAGCGCAGAAAACCCTGCTTGGGGAATATCATGGCCGTGTTCTGTCTGGCGTTGTTGGCGGCAAAGTAAGTGGCACCCAGCCCGAACTGCGCCTGGGGCGCTGCGGCGATCGCCCTCCCGGGAAGCCCCAGCAGAAACGGAGCGGCCAGATCCAGTTGCCAGTCCATGTTCCCGCGCGTCTGGGTCAGATTCAGCCGCAGGAAGTTCCCGCTGAAGCCGTAGCGGTTGTCCGCCGATCCTTCAAACCAGTCCCACATCTCCACCCGAGTGCGAAGACTGCCGGTGATCCTGACCGGCCGAGTCCTGGCTGCGTCCTCCCGGTGCTGAGCGGAAAGCGGACGTATCAGGCCTTCCCAACAAAAGCAGAACATCAGGAGAGATGCGGTTCGAAAGATCATCGCCATATCAGAGTAAAAGGCCTGATTGGATGCTGCTGTGACTTTGGTCACATTGACTTTGCCGTTATTCATGCTAGGCTGCCTTTGAATGAAAGAAAAGGGTTCCGTGGCCCTGTGGGCGGCCGGTCTGCCGGCCGGCGTGCTTCTCGGCCTGGCGCTGTTCACTTTTGGGTACGCGCGCGGCCATTCCTACATCACCGACGACCCTGAAGCCTGCGTCAACTGTCACGTCATGCGCACACAGTATGAAGGCTGGCTCCGCTCGAGCCACCGCAAGGCGGCGGTCTGCAACGACTGCCACACGCCTCCGGGGCTCGTGCCGAAGTATTTCACGAAAGCCCTGAACGGATTCAATCACTCGCTGGCGTTCACTACCGGGCGATTCCCGGACGAGATCCAGATCACGGGGCGCAACAAGCGCGTGGCGGACGAATCGTGCCTGAAGTGTCACGGCGACATCACTTCATCCATGCGCATGGCGCGCCACGGAAGAGAGGAAATTGACTGCGTCGCCTGCCATAGAAATGTGGGCCATGCTCATTGAACCAGAAATCGCGGGAGAACTGCTGGTCTTATGAAGCTTGAGAAACGAATTTATCTGGCCGCCGGCATCACGGCCGTGCTCACGATCGCGGTGACTGCGCTGCTGATCAACATCTTCGAGCACAAGCAGGAAGCACGCCAGACGTGGTTCCGCGTCGTCGAGGTGACGGATGACACCGACGACCCGGCAGTCTGGGGCAGGAATTTTCCGCTGCACTATGACGCCTACACGCGTACTGTGGACATGACGCGCACGCGCTACGGCGGCTCCGAAGCGCTGCCGCGGAATCCCACGCAGGCCGACCCGCGCGACCGAGTGTCGCAGGAAAAGATCGAGGAGGATCCCCGCCTGAAGAAAATGTGGGCGGGCTATCCGTTCGCTGCGGATTTCCGCGAAGAACGCGGCCACGCCTACATGCTGATCGACCAGCGCTTCACGAGACGCGTGCTTGACTTCAAGCAGCCTGGCGCCTGCCTCAACTGCCACGCCTCCGCCTACGTGTTCATGAAGACTCTCGGAAACGGCGACATTTTCGCCGGGTTCGAGAAGATGAACGCCCTGCCGTATGCGGAGGCCACGAAGAACGTCAGGCACCCGGTGTCCTGCATCGACTGCCACGATCCTAAAACCATGGCTCTGCGCATCACCCGGCCGGCGTTCATCGAGGGCATTCGTGCTTACAAAGCCTCGCAGGGCATTCAGAACTACGATCCGAACACGATGGCGACAGCGCAGGAGATGCGCTCCTACGTCTGCGGCCAGTGCCACGTCGAGTACTATTTCCAGGGTGACAAGAAACGGCTGGTCTTTCCCTGGCACAAGGGGCTGAAAGTGGACGAAGCGTACGCCTACTATCAGGAGACGGGCCACAAAGACTGGACGCACGCCCTCACCGGCGCCCCTGCGCTGAAGGCGCAACATCCGGAGTTCGAAATGTGGAGTCAGGGCATTCACGCCCGCTCCGGCGTAGCCTGCGCCGATTGCCACATGCCTTACAAGCGCGAGGGCGGCATGAAAATCAGCGACCATCACGTGCGCAGCCCGCTGCTGAACATCAACCGCGCCTGCCAGGGCTGCCACCGGTTCTCCGAGCAGGAGATCAAGGCCCGGGCGGAGCAGATCCAGGATCGGTTCATCGGAGCGCGCAATATCGCCATGGACGCGTTGATGGATCTGATCGACGAAGCAGAGAAAGCGCGCAAGGCAGGCGCATCGGAGGCGCAACTGAAGCCGGCGTGGGAAGCGCAGCGCAAGGCGCAGTTCTTCATCGATTACGTCGAAGCGGAGAACTCCGTGGGCTTCCACGCGCCCGGGGAGGCGCTGCGCGTGCTCACGGTGGCGCTGGATGAGATTCGCAAAGGCCAGATCTCGCTGCGCGAGCTGGAGCGGGCCGCGCCGCGTCGCGCCTCCGCGCACGCCCGCACCACCGCGCCGCAGGCTGATTAGCGCTGCAGCCGCATGGCTATCCTGTAAGGGTGAAGCTCGTCTTTCTGGGCACGCCGGAGTTCGCCGTGCCCTCGCTGGAAGCTCTTGCTGAAGCCGGACACCAGGTGCTGGCTGTCTACACGCAGCCGGACCGTCCGGCGGGCCGCAAACAGGAGCTGAAGGCGCCGCCCGTCAAGGAAGCCGCGCTGCGGCTTGGGCTCGAAGTGCGCCAGCCGGAACGCATCCGCCATTGCGTGGATGAACTGGCGGCCATGAAGCCCGACGCGATGGCGGTTGTGGGCTACGGCCAGATCATTCCTCCGTCCATCATCGACATTCCTCCGCTGGGCATTCTGAATGTGCATGCGTCGCTGCTGCCGAAATACCGGGGCGCCGCGCCCATCCAGTGGGCCATTGCCAACGGCGAGACGGTCACGGGCGTGACGATCATGCGGATCGACGCGGGGCTGGACACGGGCGACATTCTGCTGCAGGAGGCCACGAAGATCGGTGCTGAAGAGACCGCGCCGGAGCTGGCAGCGCGGCTGGCGCCGATGGGTGCGCGCCTGCTTGTGCAGGCGCTGGAGGGGCTTGCCAACGGCTCCATCCAGCCCGTCCCGCAAGATCATGCGCAGGCGACGCTTGCGCCGATTCTGAAGCGGGAAGACGGGCTGGTGGATTTCCGCTGGCCGGCTGCGAGGATTGCCTGCCGCGCGCGCGGCTTCCAGCCGTGGCCCGGCGCATGGACGTGGTGGCGGGGACAGCGGTTTTTCCTCTGGAAATGCCGCCCGGCGCATGTGGAAACGCCGGCCGTGCCGGGAAAACTCTTCTCGCACGGCAGACGCCTTTACGCCGCCTGCGGACAGGGAGAAGCGCTGGAGCTGCTCGAAGTGCAGGCAGAAGGACGGAAACGCATGGACTCGGCTGCTTTCCTCAATGGATACCGCCTGACAGAAAACGACATTTTGGGAGAAAGAGACCAGTGAAGTTGCCTCTTGGATTCCGCTATTCGGCTGTCTACGCCGGAATTCGCAAGGTGAAAAAGCCGGATCTGGCGCTGATCGCCTCCGATGAACCAGCGCAGGCGGCGGCGGTCTTCACGACGAACCGCGTGCAGGCCGCACCGGTCGTGGTGGCGCGCCGGCATCTGGAAACCTCCGGCGGAGTGGCGCGCGCTGCGCTGGTGAACGCCGGCAACGCCAATTGCGCGACGCGCACGGGCGAGCGGGTGGCGCTTCAGACATCCAGGGCAGCTGCGAAAATTCTGGCGTGCAGGACCGAGCACGTTCTGCCTGCCTCCACGGGAGTCATTGGCGTCGAGCTCGACCCGCGCCTGATCCTCGATCATCTCGACACCCTTGTGGCAGGACTTTCGCCGGACCGCTTTCTCGATGCCGCCGACGCGATTCTGACGACGGACCTGGTGCGGAAGACGGCATTTGCGGAAGTGCAGGGCGCGCGGATCGCGGGCATGACGAAGGGCTCGGGCATGATTCATCCGAATATGGCCACGACGCTGGCGTTCGTCATGACGGACGCCGCCGTGCCTGCGCGTCAGCTGCGCGCGCATCTGAAGGCCGCTGTCGAGCGCAGCTACAACCGGCTGAGCGTCGATGGCGACATGTCGACCAACGACATGCTGCTGGTGATGGCGAACGGGGCGAGCGGGCGGCGCGTGGCTCGCGAGCCGTTCCAGAAGGCGCTCGACGAGGTCTGCCAGTCGCTGGCCAGACAGATCGCCCGCGATGGCGAGGGAGCAAAGAAGTTCGTGGAGATCCGCGTGGAAGGCGCGTCCGGAGAGCGCGCCGCGGCGCAGATCGCCCGCGCCATCGCCAACTCGCCGCTGGTGAAGACCGCGATTGCGGGGAGCGACCCGAACTGGGGCCGCATCCTGGCCGCCGCGGGCTACTCGGGCGCCGGGTTCGACCCGTCGCGCGTGGACATCCATGTGCAGGGCGTGCGCGTGTGCCGCGGCGGGCTGGCGGCGCCGTTTGACGAAGATGCCCTGAAGAAGGCGCTGGACGGCCCTGATGTCGAGATCCGGTTTTTGATCCGCGGCGGCGGCGCGGGAAAGGCCGTGTTCTGGACGTGCGATCTGACGCACGGCTACATCGACATCAACGCCAGCTACCGCACGTGAGGCCGCGGCTGTCCCTGAGGGCGCTGGTGCCCGGGGCGGGGCTCGAACCCGCACGGCCCTTGCGGGCCAACGGATTTTAAGTCCGTTGCGTCTGCCAGTTTCGCCACCCGGGCCCCCTCAAAAAGGGGACAGGAACACAATTCCCATTTTCCAGCATCCGGGGGCGGAAACGACGCGCGGGGGCGGGACGCGATCCGCCTCAAAGCCAGAGGCTCCGCCCGGAGACAGGCTGACCGGATCTCTCCTGCCCGATCAGGTCTCCTCGCTGAACAGCCGCGCAAGAAGTCCGCCGAGCAGACCGCCCAGAAGCGGCGCAACCCAGAACAACCAAAGCTGCTGAAGCGCCCAGCCGCCGACGAAGAGCGCCTGTCCCGTGCTGCGGGCGGGATTCACCGATGTGTTCGTCACGGGGATGCTGACCAGGTGGATCAGCGTCAGGCACAGGCCGATGGCCAGCGGCGCAAAACCAGCAGGAGCGCGGCGGTCCGTCGAACCCAGGATCACCAGCAGGAAGAAACAGGCGAGCACGACCTCCGTGATCAGGCCGGCGATCATCGAGTAACCGCCAGGAGAGTGGCTCGCGTAACCATTGGCAGCGAAGCCCGCAGCCAGGTCGAACCCCTCCTTTCCGCTGGCGATGACAAACAGAACCGCGGCGGCGGCGATCGCTCCGAGCACCTGGGCCACCCAGTATGGAAAGACCTCGCCTGCGGGAATGCGCTTGCCCGCCCAGAGACCCAGGGTCACTGCGGGATTCAGGTGACAGCCGGAGATGTGCCCGATAGCGAACGCCATTGTGACAACAGTGAGCCCGAATGCGAGCGAGACACCCAACAAACCGATGCCCAGGGCCGGAAACGCCGCTGCGAGAACCGCACTGCCGCAACCGCCCAAAACCAGCCAGAACGTGCCGAGAAACTCGGCCGCCCAACGTTTCGACATTGGCGCCATGATCCCTCCCTGTTTCACTGGCGAGACAGAATTCTCGAACCAGCCCCGTGCCATTCCGGGCGCGAACGCCCTCTCCCGCTCCAGCGGCTCCGCATCCTACAGGAGCCGGCCGAGGAACGCAAGGCGCCGCCGATTCCCTTTGGCTGCGGGAAAGAGCCAATGCAGGCGTCAGCGAAAAGTTTCTCTTTGCCGAATCGTCAACGCGCCTCAGAGGGACGATCGTGAGGAGGCCATCTTCTCGAGTTCCAGCGAGACCTGCTCCCAGGCGCCGAGGGTTTGCTCGAGTTCGCGGCGGCGGGCTTCGAGCAGCTCCATGCGGCGGCGCGTCTCGTCGGCGCTGACGAAGGATTGCAGGGAGAGTTCGATTTCAGCGATTTCCTGCTCGAGCCGCGCGGCGGTCTCCTCGAGTTCCGCCGCCTGCTGTTCGAGCTGTTTCACCTTCATCGGATTCAGGCGGCGCGGGCGCTGGGCTGAAGGCGGCTCGGGCTCTGCCGCATGCCGAGCGGGCGCGGGCGCTTTTTCGGGCTGCGGCTCCGCAAGCACAGGCTGCGCGGCGCCGCCCTGCCTCCGGTACAGGTAGTCTTCGTAATTGCCCGGATACACATGCACGCAGCCGCCTTCGATCTCGAAGACGCGCGTGGCGAGCTGATCGATGAAGTAGCGGTCGTGGCTGACGAAGACAAGCGTGCCGTTGTAGGCGCGCAGGGCTTCGAGCAACACGTCCTTGGCGCGCAGGTCGAGGTGGTTGGTGGGCTCGTCGAGCAGCATGAAGTTGGCGGGGTTGAGCAGCATTCGCGCCAGAGCGTAACGGTTGCGCTCGCCGCCGCTGAGCACGCGCACGGTCTTGAACACGTCGTCTTCAGTGAACAGGAAGCAGCCGAGAAGGGTGCGGAGTTCGGTGACGGTCTTGCCGTTGGCGACGCTCATGAGGTCGTCGAGCAGGCGGGCGTCGGGATCGAGCGCCTTGTACTGGTCCTGGGCGAAATACTCGGGCTGAACGTTGTGGCCGAGGCGGTACTCGCCGGACGTGAGCGGCTCGGCGCCGGCGAGCATGCGGATCAGCGTGGACTTGCCTGCGCCGTTGACCCCTACCAGCGCGATGCGCTCGCCGCGCTCGATCAGGAAATTGACATCGCGCAGCACGACACGGGTTCCGTAGGCTTTGGTGACGTTGACGAACTCGGCGACGATGCGGCCTGATGGCTTCGGCTGCGGGAAGGCGAAGTGAATCGTCTCTTCCTCGGGCGGGATCTCGATGCGCTCGATCTTTTCGAGTTCCTTGATGCGCGACTGCACCTGCTTCGCCTTGGTGGCCTTGTAGCGGAACCGGTTGATGAACGCTTCGAGATGCTGGATGCGCTCCTGCTGGTTGCGCCAGGCGGCGAGCAGCTGCTGGCGGCGTTCTTCTTTCTGCTTCAGGCAGGACTCGTAGCCGCCGGTGTAAAAGTGGACCGACCTGTTCCAGAGCTCGGCGATTTTGCGCACAGTGACGTCGAGGAAGTAGCGGTCGTGCGAGATGAGTACGAAGGCGTAAGGGTAGGAGTTGAGATAGTCCTCGAGCCAGTTGCGCGCCTCAAGATCGAGATGGTTGGTGGGCTCGTCGAGCAGGAGGAGGTTGGGTTGCTCGAGCAGGAGCTTCGCAAGTGCGATGCGCATCTGCCAGCCGCCGGAGAAGTGCTCGGTGCGCCGCGTCCAGTCTTCCTTCGGGAAGCCGAGTCCGGTGAGCACCATGCCGACCTTGGCCTCGAGCGCGTAGCCGTCCATGTTGCGGAAGTGCGCTTCCAGCCATGAATAGCGGCTGCTGGCGGCCTGGTATTCGGGATCGTCCGGCGGCAGCGAGGAGAGCTGCTCGAGCGTGCGCTCCATCTCGCGCTCCATTTCGCGAAGACGGTCGAAGACGGAGAGGCACTCTTCGAACACGGTGCGCCCGGACAGTTGCAGGCCGTCCTGCGGCAGGTAGCCGGCGGTGATGCCTTTCTGCACGGTGCACTCGCCGGAGTCGAGCGTTTCGAGTCCGGCGAGGATGCGCATGAGAGTTGTCTTGCCCGTGCCGTTGGCGCCGACCAGCCCGATGCGGTCCTGCGGCGTGATGAGCCAGGTGACGTCTTCGAAAAGGACCTTCGGACCGAAGCGCTTGCCGGCGCGGACGAGGCTGATCATGGCTGGACGGAATCGGGACGGTGGCGCAGGATGCGGCCGCCGCGCGCCTCGGTGAGCGCGCCGTTGTCGACCATGACGACGCCGTTCACGAGCACATAGTCGAACCCTTCGCTGTACTGGTGCGGCTGCGTGTAGGTGGCCTTGTCCTGGACGCGCGCGGGATCGAAGACGAGGAGATCGGCGGCAAAGCCTTCGCGAATGAGGCCGCGGCCGCGGAAGCGGAATGTGCGCGCGGGCAGCGAGGTCATGCGCCGGATCGCGTCTTCGAGCGTGAGGACGCCGCGCTTGCGGACGTATTCAGCCAGCACGCGCGCGTTGGTGCCGTAGGAGCGCGGATGCGGCATGCCTTCGCCGAAGACGCGCACGCCTCCGTCGCTGGCAATGGCGGTGTTCGGGTAGCGGAGGATGCGTTCGATGTCGATGTCGCCCATCGAGTGGTAGATCATCTGCGCGCCGCCGTTGAGAAGGATGTGGAAGATGGTTTCGATCTGGTTGTCGAGCGAGGGTTCGAGGCCGCGGAGGCGCGTGATCTCGACGAGGTTCCTGCCCTCCCAGGAGTGGTCCTTCTCGAAGTAGGCGACGATGGCGTAGGAATAGTCGGGGTGGCCCAGATCCTGCAGGCGCTGCTTCATTTCAGCGACGATGCGGGCGCGGGTTTCCGGCGAGGAGAGCCGTTCGCGCAGCGCCTGCGTGCCGCCGGCGAGCGCCCACGCCGGCAGCGTGATGCCGAGGTTGGTGGAGGAGTGATCGTAGGGGTACTGGTCGACGACAACGTCGACGCCGCGGCGGCGGTAGTCCTCCACGAGCGCGATGGACTTCTCGCTGAAGCCCCAGATGCGCGGGGTGTCGATCTTGAAGTGCGAGATCTGGACGGGCATGCCGGCCTGTTCGCCGACGCGCGCGGCTTCATGAATGGCCTCGAGGATCTGCGCCCCTTCGTCGCGCATATGCGAGGCGTAGACGCCGTTGTAAACGGCGGCGGACCTGGCGAGCTCGACGACCTCTTCGGTGGGCGCATACGCGCCGGGAATGTAAATCAGGCCCGTTGAAAGGCCCACGGCCCCCTGCGCCATGGCGGCGTGGACCAGCTCCTTCATGCGGGCGAGTTCTTCGGGCGTGGCGTGACGGTTCTCCGTGCCCATCACCTGGCGGCGGACGGTGTTGTGTCCGATGAGCGTGGCGACGTTGACGCCGACGCCGAGCTCTTCCAGCCGCGCGAACCAGCGGGCGATGTCGGACGCGGAGCCGCCGCAGTTGCCGGTGACGATGGTGGTGACGCCGTCGAGCAGGTAGTTGTCGGCGCGCGGGACTTTCTCGATGGCGCCTTCGACGTGGGTGTGGACGTCGATGAAACCGGGCGTGACGACGCGGCCTGCGGCGTCGATGACGCGCGCGGCGGTGGCGCCATCCAGACGGCCGACGGCGGCGATGCGTCCGTCTTTGACGGCGACGCTGGCATGAAACCATGGATTGCCCGTGCCGTCAATGACGCGGGCGTTCCGGATCAGGATGTCGTACTGGGCGGCGGCGGGAAGTCCGGCGAGCGCAAGAAGGAGCGCGAGCCTCATTTCTGGAGATTACCGCAGAAGAAGTCGAGTGCGCGGGCGATGAACGGGCGCAGCTCGCTGCGTTTGACCACGGCGTCGAGGAAGCCGTGCTGGCAGACGAACTCGGCGCGCTGGAAGCCCTCGGGCAGCTTCTGGCGGATGGTCTGTTCGATGACGCGCGGGCCGGCGAATCCGATCAGGGCGCCGGGTTCGGCGATGTTGAGATCGCCGAGCATGGCGAAGCTGGCCGTGACGCCGCCGGTGGTGGGATCGGTGAGCACGCTGATGAAGGGCACGCGGGCCTCATCCAGGCGCATGAGCATAGCGCTGATCTTGCCAAGCTGCATCAGGCTGACGGCGCCCTCCTGCATGCGTGCGCCGCCGGAGGCGGAGACGATGATGAGCGGATGGCGCGTCTGGATGGAGCGCTCGATGGCGCGGGTGATCACTTCGCCGACGACGGCGCCCATGGAGCCGCCGATGAATTTCAGTTCGAGCGAGCAGGCGTGCACCGTGCGGCCGCAGAGGTTGCCCGTGACGGAGATGATGGCGTCGCGCAGGCCGAGCTCGCGCTGCATGGAGACGAGGCGGTCCTTGTAAGGTCTGGAATCGACGAACTCAAGCGGGTCGGTGGAGACGAGGTTCGCGTCGTGCTCCTGCCATGCCGGCTCGGGGTCGAGCAGGTATCTGAGGCGCGTGCGGGCGTCGATGCGGAAGTGGAAGCCGCACTTGGGGCAGCAGTGGAGATTCTCTTCAATCTCCTTGCGCCAGATGATCTGGCGGCAGGAGTCGCACTTCACCCACAGGCCTTCTGTGCGGACGTGGCGCTCTTCGCCGCTGGCCTTTTCAATTTTCTTCGCCTTGAACCAATCCATGGCAGGGCCTCGCGGCCATCTCTCACCGTAACAGGATTGCCGCAATGGACTCAAGGGCGGCGGCGGGCGATACTGTGGGCGTGAAGCTGTGGCTGCTGTATGTGGGGCGGGCGCGGGACGAGCACTCGAACGGGCTGGCGCGGGAGTACATGAAGCGCAGCGCGCGCTACATGAAGTGCGAGATGCGGGAGATCGATCCGCGGCGGTACGACCCGTTTGCGCGGCATGCCGGGGCGCGGAAGGCGCTGCTCGATCCGGCGGGGCGCGAGATGGATTCGCGCGAGTTTGCGGCGCTGGTGGGAGCGGCGGAGCGGGAGGCGCGGGATCTGGTGTTCGTGCTGGGCGGACATGACGGGCTGCCGGCGGAGTGGCGGGAGAAGGCGGATCTGCTGGTGTCGCTGTCGAGGCTGACGATGCCGCACGAGCTGGCGCGGGCGGTGCTCGCCGAACAGATCTACCGCGCGCTGACGATGCTGCGCGGGCATCCGTATCCGCGGTGAGCGCTGATCACGAGCCGGAGCGCGAGGCGAGGCGGAGAATGTGATCAGCGGCGGAGACGCCGCGATACAGGGCTTCCTCAAAGAGCGAAAGGGCGCTGAGGTCGCTGTTGGCGAAGACGAGCGAGCCGGAGTGGCGCGCGCGGCGGAGGCGCTCCGGGTGGAAGATGGCGCCGGGCGCGGGGCGCGGCATGGCGTGTCCGATGCGGAAGATGTCGAGGCGGCGGACGCAGCGGCGGATGTCGGGGTGGGCGCGCTCGAGATCGGAGAGCACGATTTCTTTCCAGTAGGCGTAATCGCCGCCGAGCAGGAGGCGGCGCTGGTCTGCGGCGCGGCCTGAGGCGAGGGCCATGTACCAGGTCCAGACCGTTTCCGGCTGATGTGTTTTGACGTTCTGGTGGGTGGCGATCACATATCCGAGCGACGGCGAACGGTAGATGACATTGTCCCAGGCGTATTCGAGGCCGCGGTTTTCGGGCCAGCGGTGAAGGGTGAGATTGGCGACCACCCAGGGGGCGTAGGCGAAGGGCCAGCGCGGCGGGGGCGGATCGAGAATCCAGGAAGCGAGCCATGTGGGCGCGGCGAAGATGACGAACGCCGCGTCATAGCGCGTTTCGCCTGCCGCGACCTGCCAGCGCGAGCCCGCGCGTGTGATGGAGCGGACCATGGCGCCGGTGCGGACGCGCGGGCCGATGCGCTCGAGCAGCCGCTGCACCAGCCAGCCGTTGCCCTCGGGCCAGGTGAGGGGCCCGAGTTCGTGCGGCTCGCGCGCGGCGAAGTAGTGCAGGCCTGCCCATGCGGAGATGTCCTCGATGGAGGTGCCGTAGTCGTCGCGCGTCGAGTAGTCGAGGAACCAGAGCAGGCAGGGCGAGGCGAAACCGTTGTTGTCGAGCCACTGCCGGAAGGAGATCCGATCGAGAGCGCGGATGCGGGGAGTGGCACGTGCGAGGCCTTCCTCCATGGGGATGCGGAATGCGCCGGTCTGGCGGAGCTCGCCGATGATGCGCTCGAAGCGCTGGTACTGGCGGGCGTCTTCGGGCGAGAGGCCGATGGAGGGCTCGATGCCTTCCTGCCAGCGGCCGTGGATGAAGAGGCGCTCGCGCGGCTCGTGGCAGAGGTGGCGCTCATTCCACGTTTCACCCTCAAGCAGGCCCAGATCGCGGCAGAGTTCGCGGGTCAGCTTCTGGCGCGGGTCCGGCACCGGCAGATAGTGCGCGGCCCAGGGAAAGGCGGAGACTTCGTTGCGGCCGGAACGGGCGTTGCCGCCGGGCTCGCGTTCCATTTCCAGCAGGAGGAAATCGCGGTAGCCGCGGCGGCAGAGATGCCATGCGGCGCAGAGTCCGGCGGCGCCCGCGCCGACGATGACAGTTTCGATGCGTTCTGTTTTCTGCGGGGCAGGGAACGGAGAACGGTCGCGCAGGCGGTGGCCGAGATCCGGGCCTTCGGCGTCCGATTCGAAGACGAAGCCGCCTTCAATGCGGGGCTCGGACTTGGGCAGAAGTCCGATGATGGAGGCGGCGAAGTCGCGGCGGCGGATCATCGCAGAATCTCGCGCCATTCGCGGTCGTAGTAGCGGACGAGAACCTGATCGAAAAGGCGGTTGGGTTCGGCGGGCACGGGCGCGAGATCCGGCGGGAAGTCGAAGAGCGAGACGACGTTGGAGGGCGTGAGGAAGCGCAGTCCTGCGGGGAGCTGCTCCGGCGGGCGCCATTCGGAATGCGCGCCCAGCACATAGCCCCACTCGCCGAACGACGGGACGTAGGCGTGGTACGGGTAAGTGCGGAATCCTGCGGCCTTCATGGTTTCGTGAATGCACCAGAAGGACTGGCGCGCGAACATGGGCGAAGTGGACTGCACGACGGCGACGCCGCCGGCGGCGAGCGCGCGCCTGAGCAGGCGGTAGAAGGCCGTGGTGTAGAGCTTGCCGAGCGAGTAGTTGTTGGGGTCGGGGAAATCGGCGGCGATGAAGTCGAACGATTCGCGCGACGATTCGAGCCACGGGAATGCGTCGGCGTTGACAATGCGGACGCGCGGATCTTGCAGAGAGTGGCTGTTGAGTTCCGACAGCAGCGGGTGCGTGCGGAACAGGCGGGTCATTTCGGGGTCGAGATCGACGAGGGTGACAGACTGGATGGACGGATAGCGGAGGATCTCGCGGACGGCGAGTCCGTCGCCGCCGCCGAGGACGAGGGCGCGGCGGGGCGCGGGGATCGAAGCGAGTCCAGGGTGGACGAGGGCTTCGTGATAGCGGTATTCGTCGCGGGAAGAGAACTGGAGGTGGCCGTTGAGGTAGAGGCGGATGTCGTCCTTCCAGCGGGTGACGGCGATGCGCTGGTAGGGCGTGGTGCGGGCGAGGATCACGTCGTCGGCGTAGAGGGCGGCGTCAGCCGTGTCGGTGATGCGGTCGCCGAAGGCGAGCCCGGCGCCGAGCACGACCACGACCACAGCCGAGGCAATGCGCTGCATGAGCGGCTGCGGGAGGTGGTGGCGGAAGATCCAGGTAGACCAGAGTGCGACGAGCGCGTTGATCAGTCCGAACAGCATCGCGCCGCGGACGAGGCCGAGGCGCGGGACGAGGAACAGCGGAAAAAGCAGCGAAGCGCCGAGCGCGCCGAGGTAGTCGAAAGTGAGCACGTTGGCGACAAGTTCGCGCAGCTGGTAACGCTCGCGCAGAATGCGCATGAGCAGGGGGATTTCCAGCCCGACGAGAACGCCGATCAGCAGCACGAGTCCGTAGAGCAACAGCCGGAAGCCGTGCGAGTAGGCGAACGCGAAGAAAAGGATTGTGGAGGAGAAGCCGCCGAGCAGTCCGACCATCAGCTCGATGGAGATGAAGCGCGCCACGAGAGCGCGCGTGATGTAGCGCGAAAGCCAGGAGCCGATGCCCATGGCGAACAGGTAAGTGCCGATGACCGTGGAGAACTGCAGGATGCTGTCGCCGAGCAGATAGCTCGCCAGAGCGCCGGCGATCAGCTCGTAGATGAGCCCGCAGGCGGCGATCAGGAAGACAGACAGGAAGAGGACGAACGCCATCGGCGTGCAGGCGGCGCTAGTGGACCGCGGCGGCGACGATGATGGCGATGCCGAGCGCCATGAAACCGGCGAAGATCGCCAGCGCGGTGTTGTGCTTCTCGATGATCTCTTTCCACAGATCGTAGGGGGTGATCTTGTCCCAGAGCATGAAAGAGACAACGAGGATCACGACGCCGAGAACGGCGAACAGGACGGCGTTGAGCAGGGATTCAAAGTGCACAATGGACGTTTGCATGGATCATTTTCCTCCGAACCAGCGGGGCAGCCAGGAGTAGTGGGAACGGTAGGTGCCCGGATTCTCGCGGATGGAGCGGGGCACGTTCTTGATTTCTGTGGCGGAAGAGGCGAACCAGCCCATGCGGCTTGCGCCGAAACTGGAGCCGAGCACAAGCAGTCCGTACAGCAGATACGGAAGAGAGAGTTTCATTCGTCGTCCTCCGAAGAAGAGCCGAGCGCGACGCCGTAGTCGCTCTCCGACCAGCGCTGGCTTTCGAACACGCCAGCGCGCATGCTGTGGCGCAGCGGCGCGAACAGGAGAAATGGGAACGCCAGCAACAAAAGCCAGAAACGGGGCACATCGTTGCGGACGATGATTTCGTAGTTCATGCTCATCCCTGCCGTGGCGCGGGCGGAAGCCTGCGGATCCATCTCCGGCTCGATGCGCAGATAGTAGGATCCGGCGGGCACGCGCGCCAGCAGAGCGGAATCCGAGCGGCTGCCCTCGCTCCAGGAGCCGTCTGAGTCCGTGCCGTAGTAGTAGCTGATTTCGCGGCCGAAATCGAAGCCCCGGGCGCCGTCCTCGCGCAGCAGCGCGAGGTTGAAGTAGGCCCAGTTGTTGTCCAGATCGGTGCGGATCTCCACCTCGACATTGCCGTCGCGCGGGATCTGGAATGTCTGGGTGACGAAGGATGTCTCGCCGGGAGAGCCATGGACGTAGCGGTACCGGCCGCGGAAGACCTCCCGGTTGCCCGCGGCCGCCACAGCGGCGATCAGCAAGGCCACCCAGACGAGCAGCAGGAGCATGAACGTGCGCCAGGAGCGCTTCGCTGTTTCCAGGTACGGATTGGGCTGGTTGAGATAGACGCCGTGCACGGCGGGCGGCGAGCCTTTCAGTCCGAAAGCTTTCCACACCTCCTCGCCGCTCAGGTAGACGCCCTGCGACCAATTGATCTCTTTGTCGTCCCGCTCGCTGGAGAGCACGAAGGGAGGAGAGACGTAATCGTTGGCGTCCACCTTTTCCCCGACGCGTACGGCCCAGGGGAACTCGCCCATGACGAAGGTGGTGACGGCCTCGGCGTTCTGGAAATGCGAGTAGGTGCGGCCCTCGAACCGGACGGCTTTGCGTCCCTTCCAGGTGGTGAACTCCGGCAGCGCGCGCAGCGTGCGGGCCAGGGTCCAGTGGCCGTCGTAGAAGACGAGGTAGCGGAAGCCGGCGTAGGGGTTGAAGAGGAGGTATTCGTGCCAGCTGTAGGGCGTGCCGTCGACGTAGATGGTGCGGACCTGGAAGCCGATCGCCTCCCAGGTCTTCCCTTCGAGCTTGCCGCGCGAGCCCAGAGGCAGGACAGGCCGATGGCGCTGCGCTTTGTCGAAGCGCTGGAGAACCTGAAGCGAAGGCGTGGAAGTATCAATAATGGTGCAGCACTGGATGCAGACGGCGGAGCGCGTGTGCGCGAAACCGTGCAGCTCGATCCGCCCGCCGCAGTTGGGGCAGGAGATCGGCGCGGGCGCGGGCACCCGGTTGGCCGTCACCATCCTTCGAACTCCCTGAGGTTGGACAGCCGCAGTTCGTCGAACGAAACGAAGCGGCCCGCGAACAGCAGCGGCGGACTTTCCGAGTAGTCAATGGTGGCGAAACGCGCATCATGCGTGCGCAGATCCGCAGTCAGGAACTCGGAGCGGTCCGTGGTCGTGAAAGGCAGCTCGCCCTCGAAGCCGATGTAACGGACGGGCGTGAGATGCGTGACGTAGAAAGGAGCGCCGGAGATGCGGATCTGGCTGCCCGGGCGGATCTGCTCCGGCGCGGGCAGGGGCGCGGGGGGCGTGGCGAGGAAGCTGACGGCGTAATCCGCCTGCGCGTCGGAGAGCCAGCCGCTGGACTGATCGTTGAAGACGATGTGCCACTCGTTCCAGCTTCCCTGTTGCCACTCGTAGCGGATGCGCCCGACCACCATGAAGCGGCGGTTGTCGAAGATGCCTTCGGTGAAGAGCTGGATGGGGCTGGCGTCGGGCGGCAGGTCGGCGATGATGCCGACTTTTTCGAGATCGACGTCGTGCCGCACGAGAATCGAGTGGCAATACTGGCAGGCGGTCTGGACAGCGGACGACCAGGCGAACTGGACAGGAGCGCCGCAGGAGGGGCAGTTTGCCGTGCGCCTCACGGCAGCCCCCTTTCCATGCAGCGCACGCTGACGGCGGATGCGCCGAAGCGGGCGCGCAGTTCGCCGTCGAAATCCCAGGCGGGGCGGGGGCGGCAGCAGTAGAGGTTCAAGGCCAGGAAGCCGTGCTCAGGCCAGGTGTGGATGGCGAGATGCGACTCGCTGAGCAGAACCATGCCGGTGATGCCGCCCGTGTCGGGGAACTCCCGCCATACGGCAGGGGCGGCAGGGTGCAGGTCCAGAGCCTCAATGAGGGAGGCGAAGAGCGATTCCAGCGTCTCGCGCGAGGCGAGGGCATCCCGGCGGCATCCACCCGCATCGACCACCCACTCACAACCGGGCGTCATGGCGCTTGAGCATGCCCATTGTATCGTCAAGCCTGCGGCTTGCCGCACTCGGGGCAGAACCTTGCCGCGCGCGGAATCTGCTGGCCGCATTCCATGCAGAACTTCAAGGCTGCGCCGGCGGCGGCAGCGCCTGCAACGGCGCCGGCGGCCGCTCCCGCGGCAGGAGGCGCGGCAGGCGGCGTTCCGGCTGGCGGTTGAGGAGCGGCCGGAGGAGGCGCCTGCGGCGGCGGCTGCTGGGCCTGCGGATTGAGCGACTGCGCGAAGACCTGGCCGAGGCCGACACCGGCGCCAAGGCCGACGCCGAGCCCGGCGAGCCCGCCGCCGCCTTCGTTCGCCGCGGCGATGGGCAGCGACTGGGCGGCCTGGAACTGCGTGTACTGCTGCATGTTGCCGATCATGTTCATGCCCACGCGGGTGTCGAGGAACTTTTGCAGTTCCTCGGGTAGAGAGAGGTTCTCGACGGCGAACTGATCCAGAGCGATGCCGAGTTCTGCAAAGACGGGCGTCACCGAAGCTCTGATCCGCTCGCCGACTTCGAGATAGTTGGCGGCCATGTCGAGGAACGGCACGCCGCTCTCGGCGAAGGCGTCCGAGATGTGCGAGATGATGATCTGGCGCAGTTGCGGCTCGACCTGCGGCAGGGTGTACCGCTCGCCGAAGCCGCTGACTTTCGTGAGGAAGAGCCTGGGGTTCTCGATGTGCCAGGAGTAGACGCCGTAGCCGCGGAGGCGGACGGCGCCGAAATCCTTGTCGCGGATGGTGACCGGCTGGGCGGTGCCCCACCGCTGGGCGATCTGCTGCCGGGTGCTGAAGAAGTAGACGTCGCTCTTGAACGGGGACTGGAAGAGCTTGTCCCAGTTCATGAGGTTGGTCAGCACGGGCAGGGTTTGCGTGTTAAGGGTGTAGAGCCCCGGGCCGAAGATGTCGGCGCAGCGGCCTTCGTTGACGAACATCGCCGCCTGGGACTCGCGGACGGTGAGTTTGGCGCCGTTCTGGATCTCCATGTCCTGCATGGGATATCGGTAGACGAGGACGCCCTCCTCCTGGTCCGTCCACTGGATGACGTCGATGAACTGCTTCTTGATGAATGAGCGGATCTGGTCGCCCAGGGCCATGTGCACCTCCGTTCGCCCCAGTATACGGGATCTGGGCGCGGCGTGTTCCGTGAATCGGAGGCGGTGTGCGATGATCGAGGCGATGCGGCGCGTGATCACGGCGGCGGATGTTCCGGCGGCGGGCCCGTTCCGGGTGGAGCGGGGCGCGCTGTGGACCCCGTCGGCGCGCGATCTGGCGCGGGAGCGCGGCATCGAGGTGATCGAGATGGCGCCGGAGGAGCTGGCGACGCTGGCCGAGCCGGAGCGGACGATCGCCGTGGGGGCGGACCATGGAGGGTTCGCGCTGAAAGAGCGGGTGAAAAAGCTGCTGGAAGACATGGGCTGGCGGGTGGAGGACGTGGGGGTGTTCGAGGAAAAACCGGCGGATTATCCCGACATCGCGCACGAGGCGGCGCTGCGCGTGGCCGAAGGGAAGGCGGCTCTGGCGATCATCGTGGATGGCGCGGGCATCGGCAGCGCGATGGCGGCGAACAAGGTGCCGGGGATCCGCGCAGCCCTATGCTATGATAGGGCTTCCGCGCGCAACAGCCGCGAGCACAATCACGCGAATGTGCTCACGTTGGGCGGCCGCATGCTCACCTGGAGCCAGGCGGAAGACATTGTGCGGACGTGGCTGGCCACGCCGTGCGGAGGCGGCCGTCACGCCGCGCGGGCCGCCAGGATCGCGGAAATAGAACGGCGGTATTCATCGTGGAACCCGCAGAAATCGCCAGAATAGCGGCCGAAATCGCCGAGGAACTGCTTGCCGGCGGCGCCGCGTCCGTCCGAGGACGGGAGGGACTGAATCATTCGCCGGAAGTGTGCCCCGGGTGCGTGCAGCGGTGCGCGCAGATGTGCGCCGTGAAGACGCGGGCCATCGTGGAGGCGGGCGCGGACCGGGTCTCGGCGAGCGAACATCTCACCAAAGTGGACCCGTCGCTGGCGGGGCTGATCGACCATACGATCCTGAAGCCGGAAGCCACGGCGGAGGACGTGCGGCGCGTGTGCCAGGAAGCGCGGCGGTATGGCTTCGCGAGCGTCTGCGTGAATCCGTACTGGGTGCCGCTGGTGGCGGCCGAACTGCGCGGCTCGCCGGTGAAGGTTTGCACCGTGGTTGGTTTTCCGCTGGGCGCGACGTCCACCGCCGCGAAGGTCTGCGAAACCGAGCTGGCGCTGCGCGACGGCGCGCAGGAAATCGACATGGTGATGAACGCCGGCGCTCTGAAAAGCGGGGATTACGCGGCCGTGGAGTCCGACATCCGGCTGGTGGCGGAAACCTGCCACAGGCATGGCGCACTGCTGAAGGTGATTCTGGAAACGGCGCTGCTGGACGACACTGAAAAAGCCGTCGCGTGCGCGTTGGCGAAGCTTGCCGGGGCAGATTTCGTGAAGACGTCGACCGGTTTTTCGAAACACGGGGCGACTGCAGCCGACGTGGCGCTCATGCGGCGCGTGGTGGGGCCGCAGATGGGAGTCAAAGCTTCCGGGGGCATCCGCACGCTGGATGATCTGAAGGCGATGACCGCGGCGGGCGCCACGCGGATCGGGGCCAGCGCGAGCGTCAAGATCGTGGAGGCGGCGGCACGGCAGGCGCCATGAGCGAAGGACGAAGAAGCCGCGTCCGGTTCCGGGACCGCGCCGAGCTGCTCGATTTCCTGCTGGAAGTCTCCGCCATTGCCAGCGAGACGCTGGACCTGAACGATCTGATGGCGAACGTGGCGGCCATCGTGCGGCAGGTGATTCCGCATGAACTTTTCGCCATTCTGCTTTATAGCGAGCGGCGGCAGGGGCTGCGCATCCGCTACGCCGTCGGACACCGCCGCGAGATCGTCCAGAACCTGGTGGTGAAGCTGGGCGAGGGCATCACGGGGACGGCGGCGGCGACGCGGAAGCCGGTGGTGGTGGGCAACGTGCTGGAAGACAGCCGCTATCTGAACGCCATGGACGCGGTGCGGAGCGAACTGGCGGTGCCGATGGTGCTGCAGCAGAAGCTGGTGGGGGTGATCGACCTTCAGTCGACGATTCCCGACGCCTTCACGCAACAGGACCGGGCGCTGCTGCAGCTGATCGCGTCGCGCGTGGCGGCGGCGGTGGAGAACGCCCGGCTGTACCGGCGCATCGAGCGGCAGAACCGCACGCAGCGCACGCTGGCGGCGATGGCGCAGGAATTTTCCTCGATTCTCGACCTCGACCAGCTGCTGGAGAAGATCGCGCTCAGCATCAAACGGCTGATCAACTACGACGCCTTCATGGTGATGGTGGTAGACGAGGCGGCGGGAGTTCTGCGCAATGTGCACAGCCGGCGGTTCGACGAGACGCAGCCGCGGGCGTCTCTGCCGCTGGGCCAGGGCATCACCGGGGCGGCGGCGCAGACGGGGAAGGCGGTGCTCGCGCCGGACACGAGCGCCGATCCGCGCTATGTGGACTGGCATCCCGGCATCCGCAGCGAGCTGGCGGTGCCGCTGATCGTGAAGGATCGCGTCATCGGCGTGCTGGACGTGGAGAGCCGGCGGCTGAACTATTTCGATGAAGATCATGTGCGGCTGCTGTCGCTGATCGCGCCGTCGATCGCCATCGCGATTGAGAACGCAAGGCTGTACGAAGAGCTGGCGCAGCGCGAGCGCGAGATCCAACAGGACCTGCAGGCGGCGCACAATCTGCAGTCGGTGCTGCTGCCGCAATCGCCGCCGCCGGCGCGGGGGCTTCAGGTGGGCATGCGCATGCGCCCGGCGCGGCTGGTGAGCGGCGATGTTTACGAGTTTTTCGACTACGACGATGACAGCCTGATGATCGCGTTCGGCGACTCGAGCGGCAAGGGCGCGGCGGCGGCGCTGTACGGGGCGCTGTTTACAGGGATGCTGCGCGGCGAGGCGCCGCGGCGCCGGAGCCCGGCGCAGCTGCTGCGTTCGCTCAACGATACGCTGACGGAGCGGCAGGTGCCGGCGCGCTATGTCTCGCTTCTTCTGCTTCTGTGGCGGGCGAAGCAGCGGGAGTTCCTGATGGCGAACGCCGGCTCGACGACGCCGCTGGTGTGCCGCGCGGGTCAGATTCTGCAGCCGCATGCGGCCGGCGTGCCTGTGGGGCTGCTGGAAAACGTCGATTACGACGAGACGCACTTCGAGGCGCAATCAGGCGACGTTGTCGTGCTCGTCAGCGACGGCGTGCAGGACCAGCCGAACCCCGCGGGCGAAGAGTACGGGCGGCGGCGGCTGCGGCGGTATCTGGAGGCGCATTGCGAAGCCGGAGCGCAGGAGATCGCCGACGGGATGCTGGCCGATCTGGAGCAGTTCCGCGAAGGGCGCGCCGTGCACGACGATCAAACGGTGATCGTGCTGAAAGTGGAGTGAACGGGGGCTGCCATGCAAGGGATTTTTGACTACAGGGACGGGGTGCTGTTCTGCGAGGGCGTGGATCTGACGGAAGTGGCCGGGCGCGCGGGCACTCCATGCTATGTTTACTCGGCCGCCGCGCTCCGCCGCGCTTACGGCGTGTTTGAAGAAGGGCTCGCAGGCGTCCCGCATCTGGTCTGTTTCGCTGTCAAGGCCAACGGGAATCTCGCGGTCCTCCGGCTGCTGGCGGAAGCGGGCGCAGGGTTCGACATCGTGAGCGGCGGCGAACTGTTCCGCGTGCTGAAGGCAGGAGCAGACCCGGCGAAGGTGGTGTTTTCCGGCGTCGGCAAGACGCGCGAGGAGATCGAGGCGGCGCTGGAGGCGGGCATTCACTCGTTCAACTGCGAGAGTGAAGCCGAGCTGCTGCTGCTGAGTTCGCTGGCGCAGCGCATGGGCAGGACGGCGCGCGCGGCGATCCGCGTGAATCCGGACGTGGACGCCGCCACGCACCCGTACATCTCGACAGGGCTGAAGCGCCACAAGTTCGGCATCGATATTGCGGAGGCGGAGGATCTGTACGCGCGCGCCGCGGCGCTTCCCGGACTCGCGCTGGAAGGCGCAAGCTGCCACATCGGCTCGCAACTTCTGGATGTTGCGCCGCTCATTGAGGCGGCGGAACGCATGGCGGCGCTGGTGGAGCGGCTGCGGGCGCGCGGGACTGAGGTGCGGTTTCTCGATCTGGGCGGCGGGCTGGGAGTGCCGTACCGGAAAGAAGATTCCTGGCCCGACGTGGCGCGCTATCTGGCGGCCGTGCGCGGCATCGCCCAGCGGCTGCAGGTGGAGCTGCTGCTGGAGCCTGGCCGGTTCATCGCCGGACCCGCGGGCGCGCTGCTCGCGCGGGTCTTATACAGGAAGGCTGGGGGCGGGAAGGAGTTTCTCATCGTTGACGCATCAATGACGGAGCTGATCCGGCCTGCTCTCTATGAGGCGCACCACGAGATGCTGCCGCTGCGGCAGACGGGGCGGGGGACATTTGTGGCAGACATTGTCGGCCCGGTGTGCGAGAGCAGCGATTTCCTGGCCGAAGAGAGGGAGATCGAGAACCTGCTGCCAGGAGACTTTCTGGCCGTGATGACCGCCGGTGCGTACGGCTTTGTGATGGCGTCGAACTACAACGCGCGGCCGCGCCCGTGCGAGGTGCTGGTGGACGGGGAGAACTGGCAGGTGGTTCGGCAGCGGGAACGGCTCGAGGATCTGGTGCGCGGAGAGGAGCCGTGAGCCGAGGAATTCAGAGCAGCTTCAGAATTACGGCTTCCAATTCTTTCAGATTCACTTCGCCCGGGAACACGTGCGCCTTCCTGCCCGAGCGGTCGTAGACGACCGTGAACGGCAGTCCGCCTGACCAGCGGGAATCGACCAGCCCGATGAACTTCTCATCGTTCTGGAAGTTCTTGATGAACGTGGGCGGGGGGACTTTGGTCTTGTCGAGGAACTCGGCCACGGCTTTGCGGTCGCTCTCTTCGTCAATCGCCACGGTAGCGAATTCGAGTCCCCTGGCGCGGTACTTCGCCGCCAGCGCGACCAGCTCCGGCATCTCCTTGCGGCAGGGCGAGCACCAGGTGGCCCAGAAGTTGACGACAAGGACCTTGCCTTTGCTGGAGGCGACGAAGCGGGCGTAGCCGGACTCGTCGATCGGCTTCAGGTCGGCCGAGGCGGCGAGTCCGGCGCCAAGAACCAACAGAATTGGGAAGAAATACTTCACGTGCTCTTCTTCACGCGCTTGATGGTGCAGCCGAAGGCTTTGGTTTCGGTGACAGGCAGGGGCTTCCCCTCGATGGCTGCGTTCAGCACGTCTTTCAGATAGGTCTTGGTCACCTTGTCCGCGGGGCGGGAATCATCGATGGCTCCGCGGTAGATGATCTCCGAGTTCTTGCCAATGACGTAGACGTGCGGCGTGAATTCGGCTGCGAAGCGGTCCGCTTCGACGTTGTTCGGGTCCTTCAGAACGCGGAAGGGGAAGCCGTGCTTGCGGGCGTGCTCGGCGGCATCGGCCGAGGACTCGGTCGAGTTCGAGTTCAGGAAGACGAACTGCACGCCGCGCGGATTGAACTCGTTGTACAGGGCCTTCATCCGCTCGTTGTAGTCGTTCGAGATGGGGCACTGCGTGGAGATGAAGATCACTGTGGTGATCTTGCCCGCGGTCTGGATTTCCACCGGCTTGCCATCAAGGTCGGTGGCCTTGATGGACTCAACCTTGCCTGGCGCGCCCAGCATCAGCAGAGCGGCCGCGAAAGTGGCGAAAGTCGTCATTGCTTGCTCTCCTCTTTTTCCTCTGTCTTGGATGAATCGCGTTTCCGGTCCAGTTTCAGGTTCACCACGGCATCGAGCCGGGTGTCAAAGATGGTGAGCATCCGCCTGGAGCTCTCCATGTCCTTGTGCGTTGCGACGAGCTCGTAATCAATGCTGGTGGAAAGATTCTGAAACTGGTACTTGCCGTCTTCCTGCGTAATGAAGGACCGGATCTGGAGAGTCTTGAGGTTTTTGAGCTGAACGACCGCGCCGGCGGCTGGGCTGCCGTCCGGCAGCGTGACGACGCCGGAGACGTTGCGGATGTTGGGGTCGCGGCCTTTCTCTTTTTTCTGGTTCGTCCACTGCATGCCTGAGGCGAGCAGGGCGAAGACAAGAAGAAGAAACGGGACTCGACGCCACACGGTCATTTTTCCGCGCTCCCAGCCGGCTTCAGGGTCAGATACACATCTAGGCGTTCCGGGCCGCCGGAAAGTTTCACGGTTCGCTCTTGCGGCTGGAATCCCTTCGCCCTGGCCGTCAATTTATATTCTGCCGGATCGGGCGCGACATGGAAAGAGAATTCGCCGCGGGGATCGGTCCGCGTGGAGACAGGCTTCGGTTTCTTGCGGCCGGAAGCCGGGGAGAGCAGCACGAGTTCCACTTCGGCGCCGGGCAAGGCGAAGCCGGGATCGCGGAACACAGTTCCGGCGATCACAGCCGGTTCGGGTTTCTGCCCAGCCCAGCCCGCCAGAGCCAGCGAGAACAGGAGGAGGAACGCCAAGAGGGGGAAGCGGCTAGCGCCAGTCTTCCTCGTCTTCTTCCTCCTCATCTTCCTCGTCCTCCTCGTCGAACTCGTCTTCTTCCTCGTCGAAATCCTCGTCAAGGTCGAAGTCGTCGTCCTCCGGCTCCAGTTCGAGCGGATCCAGCGAAGCCACGGTGAAGCTCCGCCCGCACTCGCCGCACAGGAGGGTCTCGCCCTCAGCCAGTTCGTCCTCGTCCTCTTCGAAGGGGGCGCCGCACTCGGGACAATCGATCATGACCGGTTCACCTCAATCCCCAATTGGGGTGTTTGATGCGCTCAGTGTGAATTGTCGCCAAAGAAGGCCGCCGAATGCAATGGCAAAGTGCTAGCGGGCGGCCGCCAGCCGCTCTTTTTCCCGGCGGTCCTCTTCTTCGATGGCGAGGCTGTGGCGGACGAGGTCGGCGTAGGGTACCGTGACCAGGACTTTGTCGGTGTCTTCCCAGGTGGAGATCATGTGGCGGACGTGGCAGCCGGCGAGGCGGATGACCCAGGGGTCAGTCAGTTCACGGCCGCGTTCGGCGGCGAGTTTCAGCAGGTCCGGGTGGCGGAGGGCGATGACCAGTTCGCGCCTTTCGTCCCCGCAGGAAACGTAATACTTGCAGTCAATCGCGTCGGCGTGGCGGATGGTAATGGCGTTCTGCTGCCAGCGGAACTCGACGTCCCACGTCCTGCCGAACGGGTCCTGTACCTGGAAATGCCGGAGATCCTGGCTCATGCTACTTCCTATGGTAGCCGAAGGCCGGGAGGCGCCCTTCGAGGGGGTTACCAGCCTGCCAGACCCTGATGGCGGACGTGAGAGAGGAACTCGTCGCGCGTCTCCTTGCGGCGGCGGAACTCGCCGAGCATGGCCGAGGATGTGGTGGAACTGTGCTGCTTCTCGACGCCGCGCATCATCATGCAGAAGTGGCGCGCCTCCGTGATGACGGCCACGCCCTGCGGATCCAGGACTTCCTGGATGCAGGCGGCGATCTGCTGCGTCATGCGCTCCTGGACCTGAAGCCGGCGGGCGAAAACGTCCACGAGGCGCGGGATCTTGCTCAGGCCGATGATCTTGTTCTTCGGGATGTAGGCGACGTGCGCCTTGCCGTAGAAGGGCAGCAGGTGGTGCTCGCAGAGAGAGAAGAACTCGATGTCTTTCACGACGACCATTTCGTCGCAACGCTCGTTGAAGATGGCGCCGTTGACGATCTTGTGAATGTCCGCCGTGTAGCCGCTGGTCAGAAAACGCAGCGCTTTTTCCGACCGCATGGGCGTGGAAAGCAGGCCTTCGCGCGAGGGATCTTCGCCGAGCGCGCGGAGGATCTCCTTCATGTGCGCGGCAATGGCGCCTTCTTCGCGGCGGTGTTCAAGAACTTTGACGACGGCTTTGGATGACGATTTCATTTCGCTTGAATTCCTGCGTGTCCGGGGATGGCGCGAACACTTCAAAGATGTTGTTGGGGGTCTCCCAGATTCTGACCTTTTCGAGCTTCGCGGGGCGGCTGCCGAACCAGTGCGGCCAGGCTTCTGCAAGCCGCCGGGCGGCCACCAGAGCGAGGTTCTCGGTGGTCGGAACCAGAGCGGCGAACTCCGCAAGGTCCAGGTTCAGATTGCGGCGGTCCACCTGGTCGAGCCAGACGCGGCGGATGAAGTGATCGAGCATGTCGAGAGGAACCAGCCGTCCAGCGGCCGGGTCGAGCGTGCCTGCAAGAACCACCTCCATGACGTAGTCGTGGCCGTGGCCGTACGGGTTGTTGCACTTGCCGAACACTTCCCGGTTCCGCTCGGGGGACAGCAGATCTGTGTGGAGCCGGTGCGCGGCCGAGAAGCGGTAGCGGCGTCCCAGCCGGACCTGCGGCGGGTGGGATTCAGCGGCCGGCATATTCGACATACAGATCCTCGGTCTCGTACAGCCGTACGCCGTGGAGCCTGGCTGCGCCATCGCGGAAGCGCGGTTCGAGCCTCCGCCAGATCTCGACCGCCAGATTCTCGGTTGTGGGCACGACCCGGTCGAAGGGCGGCACCTCGGTGTTCAGGTGGCGGTGATCCATGGGGCCGACGACTTCCTGCTCGAGAACGGCCTTCACTTCCTTGAGATCCACGACCATGCCGGTGACGGGGTCGGGCTCGCCCTCGAGGGTGAGTTCGAGGACGAAGTTGTGGCCGTGGCCGCGCGGGTTGGCCTCGTCGCCATAGAGGGCGCGGTTTTCGGCGTCCGACCAGTCGGGACGGCGGCAGACGTGGGACGCGGAGAACTCGATTCGGCGTGTCAGCAGCATCTTCCCTGCCAGAAGGTAGGATGCGGCTCCCCCTTCCCTCGATACAATTATAGGTTCCACAACCATGACGAAACCCAGGCTGCTCGTGTCGATTCAGACGGCTGCGGCGCTGATCCTGATCGCGCTGTGCTTTATCGTGGCGGATGCGCTGCGCGAGAAGGTGGTAGGAGTGGGCGACCGCGCGCCGTCGTTCACGGTTGTCACCGACGACGGGCGGCAGGTGTCGACGAAGGACTTTGGCGGGAAGGTGCTGGTGCTGAACTTCTGGGCGACGTGGTGCCCGCCGTGCATTGACGAACTCCCGTCGCTGGAGGCGATGGCGAAGCAGCTTTCGCCGAAGGGCGTGGTGGTGCTGGGCGTCAGCGTGGACCGCAACGCGGCGGCGTACGAGCGGTTCCGCAGGCAGACGAGGATCAGCTTCCTGACGGCGCGCGACCCGGAGGCGCGCATCAGCGCGAGTTACGGGACGTTCAAGTACCCGGAGACGTACGTCATCGACAGCCGCGGGCGGGTGCGGCAGAAGCACATCGGTCCGCGCAA
>Ga0101944_10001756_pt1 | contig 41413 bp, 34 predicted proteins | sample DewCreD2012metaG_FD_75245 | JGI IMG/M metagenome (GOLD analysis project Ga0101944, IMG submission 75245) | Hot spring sediment bacterial and archeal communities from British Columbia, Canada, to study Microbial Dark Matter (Phase II) - Dewar... ... | reverse complement strand
AAGGTTATGAGATAACCCCAGCACAAAAGGTGGAGAAATTTAAGTTTAAGAAAAGAGATGTAACAGCAACAGATGAAAGTAAAAAGCAATTTGGAGGTTTAAACAATACAAATATGAAAAAGAAAATGCAAAAAGGGCAAATGTTCCCTTCATTCCCTACTGCTACACCTACATCAAACAAAGGTGTTAGTGATGCTGAATATAATTCTAATAGAGAGTTATATTTAAGAGCAGACAAGCTAATATACGATTTAGCTAAGTTAGAAGAAGATATGAAAGAAAGTGCTTATTACTTGCAAAAAAATAAGAATTATGAAGCTGAAAGGCCTATATCTGCTTTGAAAAAAAGGAGAGATGAGATTTTAAGTGAGTATAATTTTATTAAAGATAGAATAGGAGATGATATAGATGAGATTATCCCTAATGAAATGTTTAATCGTGTAATAAATTATGATTTTGTAAAAGGAGAAACTAAAAATCCTAAATCTAATGAAATAGCTTATGATAGAGCTATTGAAATGACAACGGATAAAAAACAAAGTAAAAAGCAGTCAAGGCAAGATTTAGCAAATGTTTCTACAAAAGACTTATGGGAAATGCTAACCCAAAGTTCTTGGCAAGAAGCTAAAAAGCAAGGTTTAACAGATGGCAGTTTTGAACAAAATTTAGCTTTAAGAACAAAACTTATAGAAGGCAATGCTGATTTGTTAAAACAAAAGTTTAGTGGTAAAGAATTGCAATTTGCCAAAGGTGGGAAAGTATATGGAGCAAGTCATCAAGAAGGAGGAGTACCTGCGGTAGATGCTAATACAGGAGAACAAGTAGCAGAAGTAGAAGGAGGGGAAAGAATATTTAGTAGAGAGGATACGCAAGCTATGGAGCAGATGGTTATGCAAATAGCAAATGCAAAAAGCGAGCAAGAAGGCAATCAACTTGCTATGCAATTAGGATATATGGTAGCGGAGATGATTATGAAACAAATGCAAAGACAGGGCGAAGAGAATATGGGACAAGATATGGAAGAAATGCCTATGGAAGAAGAAGCTATGCCTATGGCTATGGGTGGAAGAAAGCTAAAAGCAAATAAAGTATTAGAGTTATTAAATAGCTATTAAAAGCTAATCCCCCATAGCTCAATTGGTTAGAGCACCTGACTCATAATCAGAAGGTTGTAGGTTCAAGTCCTGCTGGGGGAACTAAACAAGAAATATTATGAAAAAGAAATCAAAATTTTCTGTTTATTTAAGAAAACCTACGTACTTAAGTGGAGGGTCTATTACAGGATTGTTAAGTAGTATGGGTGGTGGAAATATGTCAGATATAACAAACTTATTAGGGGGTTTATTAGGTAACAATCAGCAACAAGGTTCTGTAACCACTGGAATTATTGCAAAACCTTTTGTAGATAAGATAGAAGACCCTACAAGAAATGCAATTCTTACAGGATTGACACAAGGAGCAGGAGGATTATTAAACTTATTAAATCAGAATTTAGATAAGAAAATGCAACCTAATGCGGATTTATTAGCGGAGATAAGCAAGGCACAACAATCTAAAAAGTTAAAAGAGCCACAAGCACAAACATTGTTTGAAAAAACAAGAAGTAAATATAGAGGTTTAATAGAAGCATCTTTAATACAAGAACCTACGGATAGATTGTATTATAGAGCAAAAGGTATAGACCCAACAAAAATAGATTTTAGTAAATCTATTGATTTTGGAGATTATGATTTTGTTTTTAAGGACAATCCTGTTGCTATGTCTTATGCAAAAGCTATGAAGCGTAGCTTTCCTGATATGGACAATCAATTGATAGAGGTATCAGTAGGAGGTATGCTTGATGATGAAGATAGGTATAAGTTATTTGATAAGTTAGGGAAAGGAGACCATTCAAAAGGGTATAATTTATATAATACTTTGATAAATAGGAATAAGGATAGGTATGAGTTTTTAGATATGGGTTCGCAAAATACACACAGTAAAGATGGGAGACTTACAGCGTTAAGTGAGAATGATAGGAGAATGAAGTTTGCCTCGTATGAGCCTATTGAACCAATAGAAGTTAAACCTGAACCCGAACCTAAACCTGAACCTAAACCTGAACCTAAACCTGAACCTGAACCTGAACCTGAACCTATTAAAGAGCCTATTAAAGAGCCTATTAAAGAGCCTATTAAAGAAACAAAGGTAGAAACACCTATTGAAGAAAAACCTGTTGAGCCTACATTAACAAAGCAAAAATTGCCTTATACACCTTATCAATTGCAAAAGCAATACAATGCTTTGCAAGGGTTATTAAGTGGTGTAGATTTAGTGAGGGCAAGGTTATTAGGCAATGATGCTTTCAGAAAATTACAGAAGTTAAGAAGACCTGATGACCCTTTGCAAGTAAATGTAAAACCAGCAGAGAAAAGTACATTAGAAAATGAAAAGAGAACGATAGATGAAAATATAGACAAGGGATTAAGAGTAGTTAAAGGAGCAACAGGAAACTTGCAGAGTTTATTGTCTTCAGCACAAAATATGATTGGTAAGGGAGTAGAAGCAAAGCAAAAGTTAATGACAGAAGAAGAAAATAGGTTTAAGAATGATTACTATAACAGAGAGTTTCAGCAATTAAAGGATATAGATATAGAAAATCAATTGTATAAAAGACAACAAAATAAAGAGATGTATGATGAAGCAAAAGAGAATTTGAAAAATGCGGCATTAAAAGCATCTATGATGCAACAACAAAATTTGCAAAAATTAAATAATATATTAAGTGAAAATTTACAGAATAGACGTTTGCATAGTAAGCAGGTATATGATTCTATGCGGGTTTATCGTGGAGCAAAGAAAGACTATTTAGAGCAAATGAAAGCCTCTCACCCTGAATTTTTTTACAAGAAAGATAATAATGGAAATTATGTAAAGACAAGTGCAGAAGAGCAACAAAAGATGCTTGCAGAATGGGAAAGAGATTTTGATACGGGAGCAGGTAAAGAATATGCTAATCTTGTTAATGATGCAATGAATTATGGAGGTAAAGGATTTTTAGGAGCATTTATACGTAACAAAGGTTATTTACCATATAGTATTGAAGAAAGCAATGATAATACACGCACTTTGGAAAGTGGTACTATAAATGAACAAAATAATACAAATAATACAACTACAAATAATAGTGTATTATCTAATAATCAAAACACACAATATAGTAATAACAATCAACAAAGGTATAATAGCATAGCAACAGACAACTATAATATAGGGGTTAATTTATTTTCAGGAAATAGTAGAATACAAACACCTTCTATTATATCTAATCAAAATACTACCTCTAATAACAATATATTTTCTAATAGTAATACAAACCCTAATTTGCAAATGCTATATCCTTACCTATTTGGATATAATAATAATAAAGTATATCAGGGTTCAGGGAAAATGGATATAGACAATGAGTATAGAGAGGTAATGCAATTGATGAAACTTTTACAAGATAAAGAGCAAAGCAGTAAGAAAAGTAAAGGAAATAATGTTGTTATCAATAATAGTTATTTAGATAGGCTTATCGCAAATTTGCAAAAGACAGATGCTTTAATGATAGCCCAGGACAATCAGTTCAGGCAAAACATTTATGATAGCATTAGACGTGCTACAGATGTAGCAAGAAGTACATTCTTAAAAATGTAAATAGTATGTCTTACAAAAAATATGTAAATAATAAACCTATACCAAAATTTGATTTAGGGGGTTTATATTTTCCTTATGGTACTACCATAGATGACCCAAGGAACCCTATGCACTATTACGCAATAGACTATGTTCCTTTGCCTTATATGCCTTATGATTTAGAAAGTGAATTAGAATTATTAAAAGAACCTACTATTCCTAAACCTAATTTAGATTTTGGTAAATTAAGAGAAAAGTTAGATAAAGACTTACTGCCTGCTGAAAAAGAAGCTGTTTTAAGTCAATTTGACAATTTAGTAAGAGAAGCTACACAAATAGCAGTATTTAATCCTTATGCAAACTTTGACCAAAACTTTATCAATCTTAATCATAAAATAAACGAGTTTGTTCATAATGCAGTATTACAAAGAGCAATAGACAATAAAAGAAACTTTGAAAAAACAAGTACAGAGCTTATCAAAACATCAGATAGCTATGCCTTAGACCCTACAGGTATTCCTATGCCTATTACAAATGGACAAGTAGTAAAGCACTATACACAAACAGAATTTTACAGAGACCCTTTGTATAGTTCTATATCCAGAGCTGACAATGTAAATGGAGTATCTTTGGCTAATAATACTTCATTTACCGTAGCAGACCAAAAGTCTTTTTACGATTATTTAGATAGAGTAACTAATACAAAAAGCGATACAAAAGCAAGAGGACACGAAAAAGGAGGTTATGTAATAGGGGCTACCTTTTTTGAAGCAACGCCTATTATACATACAAGACAAGGCTATGATTTTCATTTAGAGAATAATTTGAGGCAGATGACAGAAGTAAAAGCAAAAATATTAACTGCTTTTCAAAATGCTAATAGTTTAGAAGATATGGAAAGAGATTTGCTTTCTATGTCTAATGAAAGTGTAGTAAATTCTTTTAAGACTAACTTACAAAAGGCAAAGCGTTTAGTAGCCAGCGATATGAATGAATATATTAAGCTTGCAGAAGGAATGAAATTAAAAAAGGAAGAAGATATAACACAAGCACAAAAACAACTTGAAGTTATTAAAAATAAATTAGCAAATAACCCTAATGATGAAGAATTATTACAACAAAAGGCTTATTATGAGGGAATAGTAAAAAATAAAGACAAAAGTGATGTATTTAAGTTTAATAATATTAAAAATGCTATTGATTTAATTTCTAAAAATGTACCTAAACAATATGCAGAAGGATTAGCCAATTTATTAGCCCAAGAAGACCCTTTGCGTTTGCAATATGCAATTAGAGCTTTAAGGAAAGACCCTAATTATGCTATCAATCATATTGCTTCATCACCTTTTTTAAGAGCTTTGTATAGCTTAAAGAAACCTGAATTATTTAATGCAGTAGTACAAAACATTGGCAGTAGTTTAGAAGCTATGGACGTATTTGTAGGAACAAATATCTTTACAAATACTATGGACGTATTTAGAGCTCAAAAGATAGAGCTTATAGACAAGCGACAAGATAGATACATAGAAACACTTAATTTAGAACGTGTAGGTGGTGGTGGTTCAAGACAAGAAGATGCCTTGTTTAATTCAGTAGCCTATAATATTTTGACAGGAGCAGGTACAAGATATGGAGAAGAAGACAAGAAAGCTATGTCTGTGCAAGAAGCTACTTCATTTTTTGGTATAACTTCAGCAGATATAGATGACAATGCAAAACAAGGAGAAGGTAGTGTATCTGTGTATAGAAAAGAGGAAGGGTTAAGTGGAATACTTGTAGATAGAATAAGAGATGGATTGTATAAGAAAAAAGAAGGAGATAAAACTTATTCAGGATTTGTCCCCGGTAAAAACGTAGGAACGGTATATGCTATATTAGAAAATGGTGAAAGAGTAAAAATAGACCCAAATAGTTTTCCACAAGGACAAGTTGTATCAATATCAGATGTACAAAGTGCTAATTTAACATCAATATCTACTAAAAGTGGAGTGGTATCTATTCCTACTATTACTGCTATACCTGATGTTAATGGAAATAATTACCAAGTAAATGTTACGTACAGCAACGGAGAAACAAAAAGTATAAATTTAAAAAATGTAAAACTTTTTGAGGCAGTAGCTAATAACACAACTCAATACAACATTACTAACGTAAAGGCTAAAAAGGAAACATCAAGCATTAACGATAACGAACGTTTTGTAGATGAGTTACGTCATAAAGCCCAAGATAGAAAAGGAACAGCTTTAGAAAATAGAACCATACACGATAATTTAGATGGTAATCAAATAAAATTTCATACACCCTATAATAGTAAAATACAAAGTGGGTTAAAATAAAAATTAGACAAATACAACGATATGTTTAGAGATATAGACCCCCAAGTGCTTTTTATACGTGATAAAGACTTACATTTTGATTTTAATAAGTTTTTAGAAAAGATTGATTACGACAATTTAAACAAACAAGATGCTATTGACTTTGTCATTAGCACAAAATCTTATCCTTTGTTAAATTGGAATAGAATAGAATATGATGAAGATAGTGTAAAAAATACATTATTAGACAGGGGATTGTCTGAAAAGGAAGTACAAAACAAATTAAGTGAATACAAAAATTTCTTAAAGCATATAGGAGAATATGATGTAAGACCTATTACTTTGGAAGAATTGTTATTAGAAGAGTTAGATAAAGAAAGATTATTAAGACAAGATGATGAGCTGAAAGAGGAAAACCAGGGAAATGATATTCCTAAACTTCAAGATGGAGCTAAAATAGAAACTAAAACAGGAGAAGAAGAAGATAAAGAGCTATTAGCCTTAAAAAATGTAGGAAACGTTTTTAATTTGTTTAATAATAATCAAGGTTTTATTGTATATGACTATAACCCAAGAACAGCTAAAGACTTAAAATTGACTATCAATTTAGATAATGAATTAGGGAAAATATCTTTGCAGGGAGAAAATGTTGCAGATTATTTAGGCTCTATGTTACCAAAAGATGCAGAATACTCGCCTTTACCTGTTGAGTTAAGAAACGTTCCTGATGCTACACTTACGAAAGATATACAAGAAGCCTTAAAGCAATTAGATAGAGGTTATTCTTATATTAACAATTTAGATGGCAATTATTCATTAGATAGTTTAGGGAAAGATGAAGATTTGTATAAAAAATTTGGAATAAGTGAAAATAAAGCATTAGATAAATCGGTAGAATTATTAGCTGAATTGGTAAACAAAGTACCTACTCCTACTGGGATTATTCCATCATATATAAAAGAAGAAGAAGAAAAGATAACTACAAATGCAAGGAATATAGATGTACTAATGGCTTATGCAAGCAAAGATGAAAACATTAAGAGTTTAATAGAAAAGGAAGAGGGGGATACATTGTATAAGAAAGGTCAGGCTTTTTTAGCTAAGTTAGGGTTAAATCCTTACAATCCTTATACAAATAGATATGGTGAAGGTATGCCTATGGTTACTACTATTGGTCAGGTAGAAAAGCGTAGGAAAGAAGATGGAGCATTGACTTTGCAAGTACAAGGTGCAAGACCTGATTTAGAAAAGGGATTTTGGGAATACATAGGAAATAGAACAGTAGCAGGTATAGCTTCATCTCTTGATGTTATTAAACAATTCAAAGAAAATCCATTTACTACTACGGCAAGTATGTTATCTTTGGGTTTTTACAATCCTAAGAGAGATAGACCTTACTATGATGAGTTTTTATCAAAGGCAAGTACAGATTTTAGTCGTGATTTAAGTAAAGGATTTAGCGCTATCTATAAAGATAGTTCAGGAGATTTTTCACTTTCTAAACTACTTGGTGGTGTAACAGAAATATTAGGTCAGCAATTAGTTTCTATTCCCGTAGTAGGGTTAGCAGGAAAAGCAATAAACATAGGTAGTAAAGGATTAAAACTATTAACTAATCCTGTATTAAATAATTCTATTATTAGAGGAATAACAAATAATTCTTTTGCAAAAGGTGTAGGTTCAGTAGTAAAAGGTGTATATGGTACAAATTCTTATGCTGTATCATCAGGATTATTATTTGGACAGATGTCGTATATGCAAGGATATAATGAAGCAATGACAAATGGACATTCAGATGAAGATGCTCATACATTAGGGACAATGTATTCCTTGGTAACAATGGGTACAATGCGGTTAATAGGAGGAGATATAAGTGAAAAATTACTTTCAGGTAATAAAGTATTAAAAAAGGAATATGATAATATTATGCGTTCAATGGCAGATGAGTATTTAAGTGGTATGCAGAAGGTAAAGACAGAAGCAGAAAAAGAATTATTAAAAACTAATATTATCAGTAAATACACAAAAGGACTTGTAAATACTTTACAAAAAGCACCACAAGCTATTGGAGAGGGGATACAGGAAAGTTCAGAAGAATTGGGTTTTAAGTTAAGTAACAAGTTTTACAATATGTTTATTAAAGATGAGGGGAAGAAAGAGTTAGATGATGATATAAATTTTGATGAGCTTGCTTCAACATTTGTACTTTCAACATTAAGTACAGGAGCATTAGGAGTACCTAATACTGTACGGAATAGATTTTTTAACAACACACAAAGGGCTTTAAATAAAACTACTTTTGATGATTTTTCAGAGATGGCGGCAAGCTATATAGCTTTGGGCAAGAAAGATGAGTTATTACAATCTTTGCAGGGTTCTTGGAAAGAGGGGAAATTAGCTTCAACGACAACAGATGTGTATGGAAATGTAGTAAAAAAGGAGGATAAAAAGATGACTGCAAATGATTTTGTGTATAAGAGTGCATTAGCAGAAATAGATGCTATTGAGCAGAAGTTAGTAAATGAGCATATAGAAAGGCAGAAAAATAAAGAAGATGGTTTGTTTTATGGAGGAAAAAATAAAGATGTAGAAAAGCTAATTGCTAATTTTAGTGGCAATGAGCAATTAGGAGAAGATATTAGAAAGATTAGACAAGGATTAGTAAAGGGTTTTTTAGATGAGTTTTCACTTGCAGAGAATTATGCTTTGGATAGCATAGGGAGTGGTAAGACATTAGCAAGACCGATAGTAAAAGATAAGGAAGGGAATTTATGGGTAAAAGAGATAGATAGAAAAGATGTAGGGAAAGCTATTGATATAGATATAGATAGTGATAACAGGGATTATGAAAAATCAGGATTTGTAAAGTATGATGCAAGCAAACACGTATTTGCTAATGAAGTAGTATTTAGTAAAGGAGATTTAAATGATGATATGTATAATAGGGTACTTTATAGCAATATAGAGAGAGCGAAAAACAATGGAAAGATAAATAATTTAAATATAAGTGATAGTGGTAAAAGTAGTTTTATAGAAGCTATAAAGAAACGTAAAGCAGAAGAGTTGTCGGAGAAAAAAGAGTTTTTAGCAAAGGAAGCAGAAAGCATAAAAAATGATTTTGTAGAAGGACGTATTAGTAGAGAAGAGTTTGAAAATGGATTGCAGAATTTAAAGGATATAGTATTAAAGTTAGATTTATCTAATGTAGATAGTAATGTAGAAGGATTAGTAAAGAATAAGTTATTAAGGGAGTTAGAAAGAAAAAAGAAAGAAGCAGAAACAAAAGTAGCAGAAACAACAGCTGTAGCAGAAACAGCAGAAGAGAAAGAAAAAAGAGAAGAAGAGGAAAAATTATTATTAGAAAAAGAAGCTAACAATTTGATAGGAGAATACAAGAATGTATTAAATGATAAATTTGAAAATATAGATAGGGAAGTAGAAAGTGATATAAATAGCATATCTTTTGGCAAAAGAGAGGTAGAAAGAGATAAATTTGCTAATAGGATAGCAGATATATTGGAGGATTATGGATTTAGTTATCCAAAAATAGACAAGACAAGGGAGAGTGTATTATTTGTAAATGGTACATTAGAGGGAGATGATTTTATTGTAAAAAGTAAAAAATCTACATATAGATATGATGTAAGAGATTTGGGCGAAGAAGGTAATGAGATAAACAATCATATGTTCCATTATCCTGATAGGAATATTAAGTATAATAGTTTATCTAATGGTGGTAAGCTATTAGCTATATTACAAATGCGTAGGAATTTAAATAAGTTTGTGTTGGAAGAAGAAATGAAGAATATGAAGGCTAAATCTGCTATTATAGATATGTTAATGGATTTAGCAAGACATAAAGATAGCAGTTATATTTTTAAGCTATTATCAGAAAGATTTTCTTTGGATATAGATAGTGGTATTGACATAGTAAATATAGTTAATATTCTTTTAGGTATAATACAATATGCAAAAGAAAACAAGTCTAATATAAGTAATTTTTTATCCGAATATAGTAGGTTTATTTCAGATGAGTATAATAGCATAGAGCAAGAATATAATGATATAGTAAATAAAACACAAGTACAGGATATTGCAATTTCTATCAAGGATATATTAGATAAAAGAAAAGATGGTCTAATAGATGTTAGATTAAAGTCTGTATTAGATACATCAATTCAAAATCTAAATAATATAGTATTAGAAAATAATAGAGTATTAGAAAATGTAAACAAAGAAAAGAATAGAATATTTGAAGGGAATGTAAAAGAAAACCTTACAGAAAACTTAAAACTTTTATTTGAAACTGCCAAAGATAATATTGATAATGATGTTATTAAACAGAATATTGATGTTGCAATTAGCTTTTTAAGCAATCCTGAATTAAAGATTGGAGATGTAATAATAGAACAAGATGATTTAATTATTATAGATTTTCCAGGGGGTAGTTTTGACATTTCTTATAGAAATCTTGGTGATAACAATACTATTTCTGTTTTTTATCAAATATTACAAGGTGAAGAGATAATAGACGGTCAAATAAGTAATGTTGATATTTCAAAAACTACTTGGTATAAGTTATTGCAAAATTATGATGAGCAAAAAGAAAAAATTAGAAACGAAATACAGAAAGTTCAATCTTTATCAGATGAGCTAAAAAACATTGATATACAACCTAATTATTTTGGTAAAGAAGATTATATTCTTAAACTATTGACAAAAAATCTATTAGGAAACGAATATTTAGAAAAGTATAAAAATAAACCTTTTAGACAATTCTATACAGAAATATACAACAACTTACAAAATGGACAAAAGTTAGATGTAGAAGAAGCAAGTAAAATTATAAAAGAGATAGATACTATTATTCAGCTTTCTGAATTTATAGATATATCTCAAAGCATTCTTTCACAAAAAGATTTGGCTACGAGCATAGAAAAGAAGTACATCAATATATTAGAAGATAGAGCAGATTTCTTTAATAAATATCCCCAAGAAGTAAAAGATGTACGTGCAGTTATTAGCAATAGTGAAGATGAATATGAACTAATAAAAGAACTAAAAGTAGTAAAATACTTAATACAATCTACAACAGATGTGAGATTGTTAAAGATACGTAATAACTATGTAATGGCAGTAAAAAATATAGCAGAAAAAATGATTTCATTAGATATATTACCTGATGGATATAATATATCTAACCTTAATAGTCCTACTGATACATTATTAGAAATACAAAACAATGTAATACAAAAGTATAGTACAGAAGATAGTATAAACACTATTAACCAAAACCAATCTATTGTACTAACTCCGTTTCTTGTATTACCTATCAATACTTTTTACAACTACCTTATGGGTAGTATCAAAGATACTAATATAGTACCTACATTAGAACAAATAATGGTATTGTATGAAAAATTTGCTCATATCCTATTGCAAAATAGATTAAAGATTACAGAAACCAAAGATAGTTCAGGTAATAGCATATATTCTGTAGTAGAAATAGAAGAAGCAGAAAAAATTTTGTATGAAAAACTTTTAGAAGAAAATAATAAAGCAAAACAAATCCCAGGAACATATCTTAATACTATACACGCTGTTGCAGGAGTAGGGAAAACTACTATGTTAGAAATGTTTAACAAGTTATTACAGAATGCTAATTTTAATGTAGTGTATATCAATCATAGTAATAATAACAAAGTATTAGCAGATGCAGAAACTATATCGCCCTATACAGGTGCTAACAGCTTGCAATACAATGAGCCAAATTATCAAGGATTAGATACAAACAAAGAAAATACAATCTATATTGTTGATGAATATACATTAGCCTCTGAAAATTGGTTAAATAAACCTAATTTTGTATTAGTAGGAGACAGACATCAATTTTATAGAGAGCAAGAAATTGCAAATAGCACTAATATATTTAATATAAAAAGTGATCTAATAGAAGGCAATTTTTCTGTCAATGTACCTTTGCGTTTTGAAAATGAAGTGATAGCTAACTTTTTAGAACGTGTATTAGCTGTCTTAAAATTAGACAATATAAATATTAACAATTTCTTTGATGGACTAAACTTAAAAAGTCATCTTAACGTAAATAGCGATATTGTTCATCAAGGAATTGTATTTTTAAACAATCAAGAATTTAATGCAAGTAAAGAGCAATATGGACAGATAGTATATCATCATAAAACAAGTGGTAATGACCAACAAGCCTTTACTTATTATAGTTTTGATGAAATACTAAATGCAGTATATCCTAATCAAGGGCAAGAAAGACAAAGCGTAATTATAGATATAAAAGCCCTTATGGAAGCTATTAACGTTATCAATAATTTGCAATCAGGAGTAAATAAAGTTTATACAAAAAAGATACAAGATGTAGATGTTGATTTTACAGCTGAACAAATAAAATCTGCTTTGTATGTTGCTTTATCAAGAGGCAAACATAGTATTATTATTGTTAATAGTGATTTTACGGGACAAGAAGACTATGTAAAATCAGTAGATAGTATTATAGATAACTTAAAGAAAAATGTCAAAGAAGTTGATAAGGAAGGTATAGTAAGATTTCCAAGTTTAGAAAAAAACAAAATGCAAGAGGAGTTATCGCTTGAATTTGGTAAATTGCAATCAAGTAATATAAGTGTAGAGAAAAAAGAAAGAAATGGAAAAAGAAAAGTTGTTACTGCTGTTTTAAGCGAACCTACTACTTTGGATGCAACAGATAAAAAAGCAAAAACTGCTAAACCTACAACAGCTAAAAAAGCAAAAACTGCTAAACCTACAACAGCTACTAAAAATACGATAACTACAAAACAAGGAGAAAAAACAGAAGAAGAGTTAAATGAGAATGAAATAAGAGATATTGAAGAAAATCTAATAAAAGAGATAGATAGCTTTATATTTTCAAAAGTTAAAGCAGGTACTATTACAAGAGATAAAGACAATATTAACTATGTAACGATAGATGGTAAGTTAAGGCAAATATATGTAGGAGATATAGCATTAGGGGATTTTGATATACATTATAGAGTATATGAAGACTTAAAACAATTAGAAGAAGGAGAAGAAAAGAAAGCTGATGATGATGAAAACAATCTATTAACAGCTATATCTGATTCTTTGGATAGATATTTCTATGGTTCTACTTATGAAGGAGTTTTTGAATATGTAAATGAAGCAAGTACAGGATTAACCTTTAAACTTGATAATGATGCTTACAATTCGTTCATAAGTAGTTTAGAAGAAGGAAATAATGTATCTATTACATTAGAGCCTATTAAAGAAGGAAATACTTTTAAAGTATTTGGTACAGGAAGAAATGAGTTTTATGCTATAAATATTAAATATGAAGGCAAGCTAATAGGTTTAGTAAGGTTAAGTAAAAATAAGAATGAAAATAATAGTATATTTGACAAGTTTATAGACAATGGAAAGATTATAGATATACAATATGAAGTTTCGCCTGATGATAGATTTTTTGGCAGGTATGTAGCAAGTACAGGAAATATTACAACATTAAAAGATTATGTACAAAGTTCAGCTAGTTATCCTTATCTTTCTGTAAATGGATATTTATATGTACCTCAATTTATAGATATTGAAACAAAATTAAATTACAATCGAGAGATAAAAAATAAAAAATATGAAAAGGCAAGTAATATCTTAAAAGAAGCAGTAGAAAACCGAAAAGCAGTATTAGTGCAAATGAAAGCCAGAAACATAGACCAATTAAGTGATGAAAACAAAGGTAAGGTTATTTCTGCTTTTAAGGATATAAAACAAATATCAATTATTGACAAACAATTAAACGAATATGAAAGACAATTATTAGCTAAGTTTTTTGGTGCAGGAAGAATAGGTTTGTCGGGAAATGAAGTTATTAAAATAATAACTTCGGATAGTTTGAAAAATAGACTTAGTATGGAAAATACGCTTGAAAATATTTTTGTTAAAGATATTTTAGAAAAGAATAAAGATTCAGGTTTTAATAAATTTTTAGTAGATTTACTGAAAGAAACAGGAGAAGTAGAAGTAGATAAAAGAGCAAAAGAAATTATGTCAAAAACGGCAAGAAGTCTTGCAATAAAGTATGTTAATATACTAAAGAAAATGAAGCAAGATGATATTGTTAGTTATGAAAATGTATATGGAGCTATTTCAACAATAAATAAAGAAAATCATATAGTAGGAAATGATTTATTGAGTGTCTTAAAAAGTGTTTCAGAGAATACTATATTTAATAGTTATGCTAATCATTTGAAATATATTAACTTGTATATTTCAGAAAACAATAAGAGAAAAATAGAAGATGTAAAAAGTAATGAGTTAATATATGAAGTAATAGCAGGATTTAGTTTTGACAATGTAAAAGCAATGAATAATACTGAAAACCAAATTATAGAGGAGGTATCTATATTTGATACTTTTGAAACAGACAAGCCAACTGATATAAAGATTAACATTTCTATTAAAGAAAGTAACTTGGACAATGTATGTAAAACATCAAAAGCAGGAGAAAAAGAAAATGTAACAGAAACAAAAACAGGAACGAGGACAGAAACAGCAATAGAAACAGGGAAAGAAACAAAAACAGCAACAAAAACAGGAACACTAAAAAAAGAAGATGTATCTTTTTAACACTATACTATTATGAGTTGTCTATCCATCAATCGTGCAAAGCTATTAGATGATGTTTTATTAGGTTATCGTAAAGATAGTGATAATATACTAATGATAGGTAATTTACCTATTTCAGAAGAAGTTATTAACAGATATAAGCAATCTATCAGCAATAGTAATAGCAAAGAAACTATCAATGATTGGTATGTTAATTTAATAAAGTTAGAATACGGCAAGAAATTAAAATCTTTTAGCAAAGAAAAAGTAGATAGCATTAACAATTTCATCAATAGTGCTTTTAGCGATTATGGTAGTTTTGAAGATAGGAAGAAAGAGTTTTTTAAGTTTTTTGAGTATCTGAAAGTAGATTTGTTTGAGCGTTTATTTACAGCTAAAAGTGCTTATGGTGTAGTTTTTAATAATATTAGCAATTTTAATGACTATTATAATGTATTAAACAATTTAAAAAATTTTGTTATTGCAAAACTATCAAATAGCTATAAAGACAAAGACGAAAATACCATATTAAGAGAAGTAAAAGATAAATATAACAAAGGAGAAAAATTAGTTGGCTATGAGCGTATGCTTATAGTAGCTGACTATATGTATAAGCTCAAAGAAGCACACGAAGAATATATTAAAGATGCAGGCAAAGAGAATTCTAAATACAAAGTATCGCCTTTAAAAGCTATTACAGATATTTTATTAGAAAACATACCTATTAGCCCAAGAGCAAAAAGCAGGTTTTACAAAATTCCTGACAAGATTCTTGCAGAATTAAAACGACAAAAGATAGAAAAACAAAAAGAAGAGTTAAAAGCAGAAGCAGAAACAGAAGAAGAAGTAGAGGAAGAAGAAGTAGAGGAAGAAGAAGTAACAGAAGAAACCCAAGAAGACATTATTACTGAATTAAGCAATTTTGAAACTAACATTGTAGATGTACAGGAGGAAGAAGAGGATTTGCTTTCAGACTTTAATGAGCGGGGAATAAACGAAGTAATGGACATAGCTTTTGAAAAGCCTAATATCAGGCTTACTTCAAAAAACGTAAGAGAGCTATTAAAGTTTATTCCAAATGTAAATATTATAGAAACAAAAGTAGAGATAGAAGGTAAAAAGGTAACACGAGTAATCATAGAGGAAGCATATAAAAAAAATAGCTTATTACCTAACTTTTTTTCACCTGAATACATATTAGAGGCTTTACGTTTTGCTTTTAATAGGATAGAAAACAAAAACAATTGGAGAGAAGAGTTAATAAAGGGTGCATTAGAAAAAAAGTTTGGCAGGTATAACAAGGCTTTGTTATCTTTTGCAGTACGTTATTTATCAGAATTTTCAGAAGAAAATAGTAATATTGATAGCATATTATTCTTTGGTAACGAAGATATAGATACTCGTTACAGGGTAATTATTTCAAAAGATAACGAGCATATTCAGACATTTAACCCTTATCTATTACACTTTAAGAAACAACAAGTCCCTGAATATTCGCAATCTGCTTTATTTAATATTATCAATGAAGTTATTTCCGTACAGCCTTATAATAACGTATGGATAAATAACAATTATGTGCTTAAAACCCCTAATGAGTTATTAGCTATAAACCTTGATTATGTATTAGATAAAGCATATAATTCTATATTAAATGATTTAGATGAGTTTTTATCATCAAATTTACAAACTGCATTTCCAAATGGTATATATAATTTTAGTAAGGACAATTGGCAAAACAGATTTAATGAAGCAGTAAATCATACAAATTGGGGAGTAGTAAAAAACGAGATAAATCAAAAGTTACTATCGCCTTTGGAGACTTACATTAGCACAATGTCTGATGATAATCCTTATCTTTTGTTTTTAAAATCTAATGAAGTAGAGTTTGAATTACAGCAGGGAGTAGTAAATAAGTTATCTAACAATAGCTATATTTTTAAGGCTAAATACAAAGATTTAGAATATGAAGTAGAGATAGATAAAGAGTTATTTTCTGATAGTAAGGATAAAAATCTAAATGATTTAGCTAAAGAGTTATTTACTCGTTTTGCTTTGTATAGGCTTATTACGAATAGTACAGATATATTTTTAGTTCACGATTACAATACAAAAAGATTAGGGATTATTAGGGAAGACAAAGATATTTTTTCATCTGTTTTTGAGCTGAATAGATTTATCAAGGAAAACAATGTAAAAGTAGAAAAAGAACAAGATATTAGAGACGCATTAGAAAATAAAATAAAACAAAGCGATATAGATAAGTTTGAAGAACTTTCGTTAAAATCATTTTTAAAAAGAAACGACCTTAACTATTTGTATAATTTAAGAGATATTGTTGTTTTTAGGATTGATAGTAAAGAAACCATAGAAGAAAGAAACAATTTTAAGATACACAAATATGAAGCTAGTGTTCAATTTAACAATGTATTTTTCCCAAATCCTTTCTTTATAGAGATGTTTCAAAATAAGGAAGAAGCATATTTAAACGATAAGATAGCCTCTACTTATTTTGGAAAATACAATTTGCATATAGCTTTAAAAGAAGATATAAAAGATAAATTAGGGGATAGTGTTTCTAATTACTTAAAAAGCAGAAAATTAGTTACAAAACTTGATACAAGTGCAGTAAGACATATAGGAGAAGAAGAATTAGAATTAGGCGAAGAAACTGTAACCTTTCACGATATAAACGCATTAGAAAAGATTTTATTGCATTACAATCTATTGTTAGATGACAAAGCAGTATTACATACACCAAGTAATAAGAAATTACAATTTATAGCTGATGTCAAGTTTTTAAAAGATAAAAGCATAGAAAGTCTTTTACAAGATATATTTACTGCTTATACTATTCACCTTGCAGAAAAGTTAGGAATAAGTGTAGATATAGACAATGTAAATGCAAAAGACTTACAGAATAAGATAAAAGAAAAGTATAATAGTATAGAAGATGAAATAGATGTTTCTAATAAGAAAGAAGAAAACATAGTTAATGAGCTATACAAAAAGTATGGTCTATTAAAGAATGTTCATTACACAATAGGTAAAGATAACAAAATTTTACTGCCTAATAGATATGGTTTTGCATATAGGAATAATACAAGTAATTCTGAAACAGATATAGAAGATACACTTTTAGATAAGCTCTATAAAGAGAAAGAAAATATCCTTATATCATACATTAAATCTTTGAAAGATTATGTAAATAGATATAGTCAGTATGTAAGTATTTTACAAACCAACTTTTCAGAAAAAACAGAATCTTACAAGCGAGTACAAAAAGTAAAAGAAATATTATCAAGGTTAAATAATAATATAGATGAAGCCTTATTAGATGATAAAGAAAAAAATAAGTTTGCAAGAAAGATTTTTGAATTAGATATTTTATCAGGCATATATGAGTTATTTTTAGTAGGTGGTCATTTAGCTGATGATAAAGTAAAGATATTTAGAGAGCCTACGGAGCTATCTAAACGTATTATTTTAAGACAGACAGCTCATAATGTTGCAGACCCTTCGGTAGTACCTACCCTTAATCGTGTAGTCTTAAAAGCCAAAACTTATGGTGATGTTTATCCTGAAACATCATTACTACAAACTTACTATAATTTATTAGGAGATGAGTTTAAAAAGAGTGCAGAAGCCCTTACTAATAAAGAGCTTGCTGATGGTTTTATGTTTGTTAGTCCATTAGTTGCTTTGCTATTAGGTGATGCTACTAATACCAATATGGAAGGTATTACCAAGAACACCATAGCAGGGATAACCCATCAATTAACAGGTATATTTGATAAGACCTCTACTTTGAATTTACATACACAATTGCAAGACTTTGACCCTTTGGGCAAAATAAGAAAGCTAAACGAAAATGCTTTGCCTGATAGTATTATTGAAAGGCTAAACGAGAAAAGAAAAAATTATTACGATAAAGTTATTTCTGAACTTAATGATATAAGAAAAGAAATAGAAAATGAGATAATAGAAGAGACCAAAAAGAATAATGTAGATAAGAAAAAACTACAAAGGTTAAAAAATCAATTAAATGCAGATACAAAAGTTGATGCTTACAGGAAGCTATTAGATTATGAATATTCTTTACAGGATTATAAAGATCTAATAAAAGAGTATTTAGATAGTATGAAAGCTATAAGGATATCTACGGCTTTACTATCTAAAAAGCAGGGAGAGGAATATATTAGTTTAGATGAGGAAACAGAAAAACTTGTAAGCGATTTAAAGAAAGTAACACTAGATTTGCTTCAGAATAGAGGTACATCTAAAAGGATTGCTTTTAATGGCAAGAATTACATTTTGTCTAATAAGCAAAATTTTAATGAGTTATACAAACAGATAAAAAAGCAATGGGAACAGGTAGGAGATTTATATTTTAATACAGCACACGAAAAGTTTAAGTTAGATATAGATTTAGTATTTGATATAAATTTGCATTTATTGCATATACTTACTGATGAAACAGGTTCAAAGACTTATACAGGAGTAAAGTATAATGCAGATGCGATAGAAAATTCAGAAGTTTTAGATATAAGTGATTATGTTAGTGCTACACAATTTGGAGAGGTAACCAAAGTAACACACGAAATAAATCCTTATGAAGTGAATGTAGTTTCTTTGCCAAGTCAGATTTCTTATTTAGTGATGAGCAAAGAGACTTACAAAAACATCAATGAGCTATCTAATAGAGCATTAGAAAAATATAGAAACAACTATAGTTTATCTACTAATGTTGATGATGAGAGTAAGAGTAAAGTAGTAAATAATTTATTACAATCTATAAGTGACCAATATAGTTTGGGGGGAAATGAGTTAATAGCTTCAAAGATACAGGATAATGGAGAAGCAAGTTTATATGAACCTACTTATGAGCGTGAAGTAGGGACTGCTATCTTAAAGCCTATGAAACGTTCATCTATGCCCAAAGTAGCAGGGGATAGAAAAGTAATTGGTGATGCTACGGGTATAGGTATGTATATCTTTGAAGACATAGAAACAGGAAATACTTATACCTTGCGGGATTTATTACTTATGGGTATAGTAAAACAAAATAAATATTTTCGTTTGCAAAGTTATGCTGAAAAGTTTGCAAGTGGAGACAGAGTACGTTACACTGCTAAAAGAATAGAAAAAGAATTTAAAAACAAAAAAACAGGGAAAATAACTAAAAAGAGTTTTATAGTTTATGAAATAGATGAAGAGGATTTAGACAAAAACTATACATCTATAAAGATATTTAATGGGCTTAACAATAAATATGATATGGTTTTAAAAGAAGATAGTAATAATTACTATCAGATAAGAGAAGATTATGCAGATAGGTTCATAGTAAGACCATTACAGACGCAAACAATTAGACATAAAAACACTAATAGGCTTGTATTAGGCAACAAGTTAATAGAAGCTATAAAATTATTAAAAACAGATAGCAAAGCATTTGACAATGAGTTTGTAATAGCACCTGCGGAGATAATAATGTCAAATGATTTTAAGGTGCATTACAAACTTGGAGATTATGCAAGTCCTGCTGTATATGATAAAAAGCTAAAAGATACTTTTTGGAAAAGCGACAAAGATTTAATTAGTACAGACAGAAAAGATATAAAAGTAGTAAGCATACGTATTCCTACAACTTCAAGGGCTTCATTTAGAAATAGTAAGATAGTAGGTTTTGTAGAGAATATGAATAACATTTTATTTTTACCTTATGAGTCGCAATACATAGAAGGTTCAGATAACGACGGAGATAGTGCTACGATTATTGCAAAAATACCTAATAATGAAAATTTGGTATATTCTAATAAGTATTATGACTCTTTGGAAGCAAATTTATCTTTGTCAGAAAACTTTGTCAAATCTATCACACCCATAGATAATACTTTGATTTTAGAAAAAGCGGAGAAATATACAGAATACATAGACAAGAACTTGTCAGAGTTAAAACAGAAAGATGCTATTTTATCTTTTCCTTTCAGAATGATGACAGGCTTAAACAAGATAAACAGCCAAATACAAAATCAGGGTAGTCAAAAGTTGGTAGGATATTTTGTAAAGTTTAATGAAGTGTATAGTTATCTGAAAATGATAAATAAGGATAACAATATTGACTTTGTCTTACCTGAAATAAACAAAGATGTTGCTAATAGTTTTGGATTAAAAAGCTTTAAGGGAGAGAGGGGAAATAAGTTTTATGTACATTTTAACGAGAAAGTTTTAGATATACAGCCTATCATAGACAAGCTAACACAGACCGTACTTGATGATAGCAAGTACAATGCCACGGGAAAGCAAAATGTTACAGCTTTTACTACTAATCTTATCAATGCTTTATTGCTATATGGAGCAGATATAAATGAGATATTAGATTTTATTGGTGGGGGATATGATGAAGAAACTAAAAGACCTAATAATACGATATTAAGGGAGCTATCTGATGCTATTAACATAGCTTCTATGAAAGGGATTGTACCTATAAAGATGGAAAGAGTAGTAGATAGATTTTTTAAGAGTAAAGAAGAATTAGAAACTGATGAAAATAAAAAGAAAGAATTAATAAATCAAAAGGAGTTTATTAAAACTTTATTAGATATAGCGCAACAATCTTTGAAATTACAAAAGATAACAAATATCAATAGATACAAAAATAACTTTGAAGATTATTTAGATAAGATTGTTGGAGGATTATTAGCTTTTCAAGATAGTATTAGTGTAAAAAATACTTTTTATGGAGATACTATACAACAAATTGTTAGTGAAAGTTATGATAAAGTAAGTAAAAGTAATAATGAAGTTAATTTTATAGAAAATTCATCAAGCTATTTTTTAAAATCTGAATTTGGTAAAGTACAAGTTTTAGAAAACGCTTCATTGCTAATTAAGGATTTAGCAGAAATATATCCTTATTACAGAGAAGATAGTTTTCGGTTTTTAGAAAGAATATACAACAAAAAAATAAAATCTGCAAAATCTTTTTTTACTTTATTTAATTCTTTTAAGAACATATATTATGATAGTTTATCATTAGGATATGTTATAGACAATTTGGATAGTATATCTGTAAGTGATTTGAAAGCATTTTTAGATAGTAATAATTTATCTAATCAAGAGGTATATGTAAATAAGTATTCAACCCAAGTAGATAGAAATAACAGAAAGGAGGGTAATAAAGATATAGTAGAGATTATTGTTCCTGATGGGACAAATGTGAATGGGGTATATTACAAAGTAAAATATACTTTATCGGAATTGTTAGATGAGATAGGCAATTATGCAAAGAATAAAGGCAATATATTAAGTTTTGAAGGCAGGTATGCTTATACGCAAATGCTTGCGTCCTTTTTAGAAGCTGTTTTCAAAAAGCAGGAGGACTATAAACCTTTATGGTCAGTGTTTCGTATAGAAAGAGACACTTTTGGTAGTATGATGATAGAACGCAGAAAAGCAATCACATCTTTATCCGAAGATGAGATAATCTTTTCGCAAGATATATTTTCACGTATGCCTTCGGGTCTTCTTTCTATGTTTGATTTGTATAGTGTATTAACGCATAAAGCAAATAGCTATAGGAGCATACGTGGTTTTTTGCCTTCATTAGTGCAAAAGAAATATCAAGATTATGCCAAAGAGGTAGCAAGTGAAAAGGGCAAAGTAAAGTTTTTTGGAGGAATAATAGATGGTAAAGCCGTATTTGAGGATATTCTTGTAAAATCAGACAAAGACATATCTTTGACACATACAGGTCAAAGAGTAAGAAATCATATGGTTTATACTTCAAAGTCGGTATATGATTTAATAAAAGGCAGAGATAAAGGGGCAAGACAAGCAGATAAAGAGAGAATGGTTATTTATGAAGAGGTATCAAGTTCTTTTGGCAAACTAAAATCAAGGCTTTATCCTGTTGAGACAAGCATTGGAAACATTGTTGTTAGAAGCCGTATTCCTATATCACTGCTATCACATTTTAATACTTATGCTATGTCTTATTTAGCTTTTGCAAATGTAAGAGATATAGCAAGCAGTGAAGTAGTTACTTCGACAGAAGTAATAGAAGAAACAACAAAACTTCAAAACCAAGAAACAGAAGAGTTATATCAATTAGATGGCAGAGAGTTTTTTCCTGTATTTACAAGAGAGTCAAATGATGAGTTATTATTAAGCAACTTAAAACATAGCTTTTTAGAATTTGCGACAGATACATTAAAGAAAGCAGGCGTAGAAGTAAAGATAGAAAACAATGCAAGTGCTACTTGGAAAGGGAAAATAGAAAACAATGTAGTTTATTTTAACATAGCTAATATAGATTTAGATACAGGCTTTCACGAAATAGGTCATTATCAAGTAGCTCTATTAAAGAAGAATTTTCCTGATGTATATGAAGAGTTGTCTAACTTAATACGTAATACAGAACTTTACAAAGAGGTATTACGTAGGTATAATGGAATATATGATAAGGAAAGTGATTTTGTTGATGAGGCTATTACAGAGTTAATTGGGTTATACAATACAAAGAGGTATGCAGAAATACAATATAAAACAGGAAATTTCTTTGGTGCTATTATGTCTTTAATAAGAAATATAATAGACAAGTTAAACAGATACATAAATGATAAGCTATTTGGAATAACAGATATAGAAAAGAAAAAAATATACCATATATTAAATGATTATGCAAGTAATGTATTATATGGCAATGTTCAAATTACTGATGATATAAGGTCTAATTTATCTAATACAATATACTATAAATTAGGTTCATCAAATTTTACTAATATTTTTAATGCTTTGGGATATTCTACTAATGAAGTAACAATGGGTTACCTATCTGAATACGCCCAAGAGCATAGAGAATATTACATAAATAGCTTTAATAATACGCAAGCATATATTAACCTATTAGGAAAACCTTTTGATATAAATGATAAGATAGTATCTATTACTACATCAAAAGGTAAGGTAGATATGTCTTGGGAAGATTTTAAGCAAGCTATTAAAATGAATAATGAAGAATATGCTAAAAAGTTTTTCTATGAACTGCAAAAACAAGAATTAAATGAAGTTATTAACTTTTACAAAGGGATAGGCAATCCTATACAAAAAGCATCTGAACTTAATAAAATCATAAAATCTTATGAAGAAAAAAGACAAGGCGTTAGTGATAGTGATGTAGAGTTTAGCGATTATGTATTAGCTAAACAACAATTAAAATACTTAAAGTTATTTCCTGACTATAAAAAAGAAGATAAGATATATCTTGTAAATAAATCAAGCAGTAATGAAATAGCACAACTGGCTAATCAATATGATTTATTAGACGACCATACAAACATTATTGTATTAGAACGTGCTTTGCCTAATGGAAAAACAAGTTATAGACTTATTAACATAGCAAACAAAGGATATGATTGGAAAGATAGATACCACCAAAGTACAGGTTTCATAAATAAGTTTTCTAAAATGATAGAGAAATTTGCTTATGGATTGGAAGGAGAAAACTATACTTTGGAAGATACTTTATCTTATCAAACTATTATACTTGCTAAAATACTACTTGCTAAAAATGCTAATGCTCAAATAGGAGATTTAGGATTAGTAAAGAGTTTGAGCGAAAGTGATAGTTCTTTTATGGTTAGAAAAGTATTTCCTAATGAATACAACGAAAGATTAAGATTGTTGTTACAAAGTAATTTTCAAAATAAGTTTGTACTTAATAGTTTGCATTTAGAACGTATATTGAAAGATAGCTATAAAATAGATGATAGCAGTCGTTTAATGCCTGACTATCTATCGTTTTTAGAAGGGTATTATACCAATGTTAGTTCTACTGATACCAAAGATTTCCCAACTTTTATAGAAGACTATTTATTAGGCAAAGATACACAAACGCTTTTGTATGCTATTGAAAGCAGGATAAAACAAATTCTTAAAAGGTATCCTAACATACAAGAAGAAATAAACTACAAAAATGTTTATTCTGACAATCTATATTTAGAGTTTTACTATTTAGTGAAAACATACTTTTCTTTGGTTACTAATAACAAAGATGCTTACAATAGTTTAGATGATTTAGCTAAAATTAGTTCTTATATTACTACTGACATAGAAAACAAAAACCCTTATTTTAATTTCTTGTATGAAAAATATAACAATGCAAAGCTATTACTTAAAAAGAAATTTGATGAATATGTAAGAAGAGTAGATAATGTATTTGCTGAATATAAAAGTAAAATACAAGGTATAGCTTTTACAAATGATGAAGGCAAGTTTTATGAACGTTTGTTTAAGTATCAAGATGTAGTTGTTAATGGTAAAGTAGAAAAGTTTAATACTTTTGAACTTATCAAACCTATTGACCCTGAATGGAAGCAATTAAATAATGCTGAAAGAAAATTTATAGAGCGTTATAGTGATTTATTGAGCGAGTTGTATTTACAGGCTTTTAAGCATAGGTTTGGTAGTGTAGAAGGGGTATTAAAGTATAAAGAGATAGAGCATATTGCTAAATATTTAGTACCACCTATGTTTAAGGTAGATGATTTTTCTTTACTTTCTGAAAGTGCAGAAAGTTCATTGCAAAACTTTGAAAATATACTATCAGGCAATCAACGGACTTCAAAAGCCAAAGACTATTCAGATTTGCCTTTAATGTTATATTCAATGGTAAATAGTTTAGGTAGTACAGCTGTAAGAGATGGCATTATAGGCAAAGCAAATGGACAATTAGATATTAACTTAAACAAAAAGTTAAGTACAGATTTGAGAAGCATTTTAAACTTTTTCTACATCAATACAGAACGATATGGGATATTGCAAGATACCAAGACAGCTTGGAACATAGCTCGTATAATGTCAAAGTTAAGACAAATAGAAACAGGTAGAGAGCAAAGTAATATTGTAGAGCTGATAGATAGTTTTGCACAAAAAGTATTATTTAATGAGCGTATTAAGTTTGCTAAGGATGCTTTAACGAGGTCTATTGAAAAGACAGGTTTAATAGCTGAAAGTGTATCTACGCTTGCGGCTTTAGCTTTAAATATATCCAGCAACACAAAAGCCTTTATTGTAAGTATTAACAAGATAATTGCAAGTACCTTTGCAGGCAGGAAAGATGTATTTGGAACAAAAGAGCTTGCAAAGGCAGTTAAGATATTACCATTTAATATGGAAAAGGCTTTCTTTCTTGCAGAGAAATTTCAATTTGTAAATGAAGACCAGCTTCGTTGGGCAGTATCTAAACGCATAGGAACAACACAAAGAGATATGTTTAACACAAGAGCAGGTATGGATATGTTCTTTATGGGAGATAAAATGAGCGATATGTATATCAAGTTATTAGTGCTTACTGCACAGATGATAAAAGAAGGAACTTGGGAAGCATATAGCTTACAAGAAGTAAATGGTATGAAAGAGTTAGTATATGATAAAAGAAAAGACAAAAGAGCAAACGAACTAAAAGAATACATATTAGAAAATAGAATAAAACAAGGTTTGCAAGGTAAAGGGGATTTGAATGATGCTTATGATGCTAACCAAATAAGAAGGATAGAACTAATCTTAAATAGAGTAGGTGCAGGGTTAACAGAAGGTAGCCAAGTATATTTAAGCAGTATTCCTTTTGGTAGAGCTTTATTAAAGTTTAAGCTATTCAATATGCCTTTTATTAACAATGTGCTTAAACCCAAAGGTAGAAACTTTAACTATAAAAGGTTAGAAGTTGTTAATGACAAAGGTAAGCGAGAAGTAGTAGAGTTAATGCCTTATGAAGAAAGTATTATACGTACTTTGTTAAGAAGTTTAATTATTGTGTTAAAAACAAGAAATACAAGAATATTAAATGAGCAATTTTCAGAAGAGCAGATGAGTTCGTTACGTTGGGCAGTAAGTAATATCATTTATACAATGTCTATGTTTTTAGCTTTTATGATGCTTGATGATGAAGAAAAAGAAAGGGATAGAGATTATGTAGAGCGTAGAAGATTTTTATTTAATATCTTACGAAACATTTATTCTGATATGAACATATTTGGAGTATTATCGCCCACGGGTATATTTAACTTGAATGGTCTTGTTAGTGTAAAGGGGGTAGGCAATTTAGCAGAAGCAACTTGGTATTGGCTAACATTAGATTTTGATAAAGGGTTTAGAAAGACAATGAATAGTGTAGGGGTATTAAATAGTGTAGAGGAGTTTTACAAAGCCTTTAATGGAGAAGGGTATCATAACTTAAATAACAAGATAAGAAAAGGATTACAGGAAGATGAGCAAAGATTAAAGGACGATATAGATGAATGGTTAGAGATAGAATAAAAATATTTTTGGATATTGTGCAAAAAGATGTATATTTGTTGTGATAGATAAAACTTTCATTTATGGCAAACATAGCTATATCCGTAGTAGATGAACTATCAAACCCACTTTTAACAAATGTATTTGACATAACAGCAAGTACAAATTATAGTTTTTCAGGGAGTAATATAGGAGTATTTTCTTTGCCTGACAATGAAAGTTTTGTTGTTCATATAGAAGTATTAGGGTATCATAGTTACACAAATGTATTTCAGCATTACAGCATAGATTTAAATTTTCAGATAACACTAATACCTTTGGAATGTAAAGATGAGTTTGTTAATAATTGTTGTAATGCAAGTTTTTTAATTATAGACAATCCTTGTAATAATCATAAGCAATTATACAAAACAAGTTCAAGTCCTACTAAATTAAATGTATATAAGGGAACGACTTTAATAGGGCAAGGGAGTGTAATCCCTATTCCTGAATATTTAGCTTGTGGTGAATTTACAATAGCAAGTGAAGAGATACCCTCGTGTTGTTGTTCGCCTGTGGTATATCCCCCTTGTAGTGATATTAGGACAATAGAGATACCTTGCAATGAATGTTTATGTCAGCCTGAATGGACATTTGACCACGACTTGTGTTACACTAAAATATATCCATTTATAGATTTTCAAGATAGCAAGTTTTTTAATCAAGAATTATGGTATATTGTAGTAGATAATCCAATAGATTTTAGTTTAGTAAATGTATGTGTTCGTGAAGATTTATGGATATATGACCAATTGACAAATAGTTATGTCTTAATACCATTCTTACCACCTGTTACAATTACATTAGAGCTTATTGATTTTGATAATCAGGTATTATACACAAACACTATTAGCTTACCACTTAATTTTACCCCTGCTCAATTAAGTGCTTTTTTATCAGCTTTGACATTTACTTATACTTTTGATGAATTAGGTAAGTATAAATTAAGAGCAGTAATAGAAACAATATGTGGGGAATATGAAGTAATTAAAGAGTTTTGGGTACTTGATGATATAGAGTTATTTGTAACAGAAGAATGTAAGAAATATAATTTGGTTTTATGTAATGATACTTATGATATAGTAATACGTGATTATATTAAAGATGAGGATATAGTTACTATATCTGTTGTTAATAATGTAGATAGCTATACATATAACCCTTCATATTCACATTATCAATTAAGCAATAGTATATCATTAGAAGAAGATGGTATATTATTAGATATAGAAGACGGCATATATGAGATTGTAGTAAATAATGGATTTGAGGAGAAGCGATTTATAGTAGTACATTTCTGTAAGATTAAAGAATGTTATTTAGCTTTATCAGAAAAGTTGTATTGCAGTGATAAGTTAGATGTAGTAGAAAATGAGCGTTTTTATTATATGGTAAGTGCTTTTTATACGTTGTACAAGTTATTATTAGAGTTTTACACTTTACAGCACCCTATTCATATAATAGATACAAGTTTATCTAATATAGAGAATTTACGATTTGTAGAGATAGACAAAGTGATAAAGCGTTTAAGAGAGATTTGCGAGGCTTGTACATCAGTAATTAACGAAGCAGACAAGAAATGTTGTAAATAATATGGCAGTAATTAGAAATAAAAAAGCATTAGTTACTTATATTGCTTTGCAATCTTTTGTAGATTGTGATTTTGAGTTATCTGTTTTTGACATAGAAGATGCTAAACATTTAGCTTATGATTATTACTTTATAGGAGGTTCTATGATTCAAGCTCTAAATAGCAAAGGGTTCAATGTTTCTTATGAAGAGCATATGAATTGTAATTTTGCAGAATGTAGTGAGTTATATTATGTATATTTCATAAACAATGGAGATATAGGTTGTATAAAGGTAATAGTAAATGAGTAAGGATTTATTATTGTATGTTCGTACATTTTTCATCAAATTAAGGTCTAAACTATTAGACTTATACTATAAGTATTCTATAACAGGTAATAAAAAGAGTGCGTTAAAGGTTTTGTATGATTTAACAAAAATAGTGTTTTATGAAGACTATTTGATAAGCAGGTATCCAAATTTAGAAGCAGATGAGTTAATAGCTTGTTTAGAAGATTGTAATTTTGATTTAGAAAAGTTAAGGGATAGGTTAAAGAAACTGAAAGGGGTAAATATAGATATTATAGAAATAGATTTGATTTCTTATTAAATGATAAGTATATGCCTATATTAAAGCGATTAAGAAATTGGTTTTTTCAGGTAACGGCTACGCTTACAAACCCTGGGGAGAGGTTTTTGAAGTATGACCAACCTACGGAAGAAACATACAGAAACTTATTTGAAAGTGTTCCTTTCTTTTTGGAAGAAAATGATAGGGCAAAAATAGATATGCAAGGTTTAGTACATCGTAGTACAGATGCCGAAGCAAAAAGCTACGATGAAACAGAACAAACTACAAAAACCAAAGCAGTAGTACCCTATCAATTGCCAGAAGTAAAAGATATTATACAATCTATTGTGGGTAACCTTACTACTTATACAGGAAATATTGTCAATGTACGTATTGCAAGTAATTCAGTTGAGGATATCAATCACGACAAAAGAAACGTGTTTATTGTAGAGCTTGACCCTGCTTTTATTACTTGGCTTGAAAATGAATTAGCTAATATTACATCATCTCCACCTGTAATATTAGGTGGTTTAACAGGACAAGTACTTACTAAACAATCTAATACTGATGGAGATTATATTTGGTCTTATCCTTTACCTGCTGGTAATGCTATTCAATATTTAGTTCGTAATAGTAACCTACCAATAGATTATTCTTGGATAGACCAAAATTACATTATTACATACCACGTAACTTCATCAACTCCTGAACTCTTTTATTTCTACTTACCTTACAACGCAAATATTACTTATTTGTTTGCAAGTAGTAACGTATCATATGGTATTTTACCCACAAACTATACTGCAAATAACTTGTTAAGTTTCTCTGCTAACCTAACAAGCGGTACAAATGGTGCTATTGTAGTATCAGCTACAAGAACAAGTTAAACATAAATAAGAAAGAAATGTTTTTTCTGCAATATTTTAAGAAAAGGTTCATTACACCACCACCTACGAGTACAAACATACTAATAACTTATCAAGCTGGTAGTCCTTTTAATACTATCCTAAACTTTACTTTGTCTAATACAAATGGGACAATTACTAATAATATTGACTATTTAAGTTATTATCACCCCACTTATTTAGATACTACTCTACAAACAAATACAAGTACTAACTTTACTATTAACAATATTACCCCAACAACATATCTTTATTCTACTGTATTATTGTCAAGCTATTACAATGGTTGCATTGCTATTGTTGATGGGTTGGGAGTCCCAGGAACCCAACTTTGTGAAGTATATGAAAGGAGTTATTACATAATCAATGATATTACATTTACTTATTATGGTATCACACATAATTATTTAGGTAGTAACACAGTTGCTCCAAGTGCTTTACCTATTACCTACACCTTGCCCGATACTACTTATTACATCTACATACAACTTAATCTATCAAGTCATAATGAAATAGAAACTATTTGTTATGAATGTATTCCTGATTAAAGTAATACTATACTTATATGATAGTACCTATTGACAAAGATTTATTAAAACTTATTCGTAATTTCTTTCAAAAATGGAGGATAGAACTGCTTGATAAATATCATAGGGCAAGTATAATAGGTAATACTAAACAAGCCTATGCTTACTTAAAGCTATTACTTGCTATACCTTTTTATGAAGATTACTTATTTGAAAGGTATCCTAATGTTGAAGCAGACGAAATAATAGCTTGTATAGAAAGTTGTAATTTTGATTTTGTTAAATTAAGAAACTTCTTAAAGAGATTAAGAGGCGTAAATATAGATATTATTGAGTTAGATTTAATTTCTTACTAATATGATAGGGACAAGTAAAGTAATGGTTTCTACTATGTTTCCTGTAGCTCTTTTTGCAGGCAAGCAATTTACTATCAATGAAATAGACCTTGACACTTTTAACACACTAAAAGCAAGTGCCGACTATTATTGTATATCAACAACCGTAGCCAATGCTTGTTCTCATCTTATTGCTACTACACCAATTCATTTAGATACGGATAAATTTACAGATACAGATATTATTCTATTCATAAGTTTTATTATGGCAGAACCTCGCTTTTTTAGAATAGACATTTCTAATATCCACACTTAAACTATACATACTTATGAAAAGGAATATTACACACAAAGAAATGCAAGCTATGCAATATGCTCTTGCTTGCTCTTTCACTTTGATTGAATGCATAGACACACTTGGAGAAACTTATCTATTTACACAATCCCTTAAACAAAAGGCAAAAGGTTTTCTGAAAGAACTTGAAAAAGTATTAGATAAGTTCTATGACCCTAAAAATAAAATACATAAAATAGACTGGGAAGCGGAAAGTGAATTTTATCAAATGGTAAATGCTTTTCAAGATATATTAGCTAACTTACATAAACTACCCAAAGAAAAGGCAGAACATATACTATCTATTATCTATAATCAAGCATAATTATGTATCCCAACTATTTAGTAAAAAGATATAGTGGATTTAACATTTCAAAATTATAGTTATAGTTTTTGTTCACCTTGTTAATAAAATATTTATATGGAAGAAAGAGAACACATTTATTTGTATTTTAATGAAATAGGTAAAGGTTATTTAGTAGTAGGAGAGAAAGGATTAAGAGATTGGTTTTGGAATGACTTTTACAAAGACGATTTAAAGGTAATAGAATATATTAAACAAAAAGGTTCTTGGGATTTTAATGGTTATACATATTATTTATTTCAATTGTTAAAGGATAAAGAAGGGATAGAGTTAATTGAGATAAGTGAGGAAAACATAGAAGAGCTATCTAAGTATATTAAAAGTAGCAAAGGATCTTGTTGTGATGAAGAAAAAAAAATTGAGTAAAGGGGGTTACCCTTTACTCAATGAAGCAATCTATAAGATAGTCTGTAATATCTACATTTTTGTAAAATATCCTATCATTATTTATTTCTACATCTATATCTATTACTACACTTGTTTCTACCTTGTCTTTATGGTAGTATTTATCTTCGTATCTATATATTGCTGTTTGCACGTTTTTATGGTCTTCAAATAGTTTAGTAACATCATTATCATTGAGTAAGATAACGAGGTTATCATAACCCCAGCAATAGTATTCAGGTGTATAATAATCTCCTTTTGAATATTCTTCTACTACTTCAAAGTAGATGTCTAATCCAATTGTTTGTTTCATTTGTAATAGTAGGGTTGGTTAAAGATTTCTATTTTGTGATAATCTTTTTTTAGGTATTCAGCAACTACTTTCCAATCAATAGCATTGTATAGATAGTCAGGTAGTTCTTCTAAATGATAGGTATATGTATATGATGTCTTTAAATATTCTACAAAATAGTCTTGTGCTATAAGTAAAGTATGAATAGAGATATTTTTATTTTCAAGATATTTAATTGTTTTATGCAAGTCAAGTAAATATTTTATATCAAAAATATAAACTGAAAACAAGTATTGTACATCAAAGCCTTTCATTAAAAAATCGCAAATATCTTTTTGTTTTTCATCTTGCAATTGTTTAGTAATGTAGGCATTATAGATGCTTTGTAGTTCGTAGATACTAATAGTTATCCCAAACTTATCTAATAGTTTTTGGGATATAGTATTATACAAACTATTATATTCATTGATGATATATTGAGTTTGCAGAATCTTAGGCAATTGTGTTACCATTTGTTTATAGGGCATTTTTGTTCATCTTGTCTTGTTTTAAGGACAAGTATGCAACCGCAGATATTGCAAGTAGCAATTTTCTTTTGGCTATTATGTTCGCATACTTGACAGATAGCAAGTCTTTCTTTTGCTTTTTCTTCTATTTTATCATCTTTGAACAAAAAGTTTTTTGTTCCTTGCAAGATAGCTTTTGGATTGATGTCTTTTTTCATAGTATTAAGTATCCTTGATTTATTATATTTTTTTTATGAATGATAAGTGTATTTGTATCGCCCAATATAAAAGTATCATTAGATTTATCAAGCATATAGTTAAAGAAATTGTATAGTTCTAAATCTTTTATATCAGTTGCAGAGACAGATGAAAATCTTAATTCTCCGTATGTTTCTATATTTTTAAGTTCTAATGAAAGTATAAATCCTGCATATCTTACATCTTTGATAGTTTTATTAGGTAACAAAACAGATTTGCAAAGCTCGTAAGATACGTTTTGCAATATACCTTCGGTTTGAAAGATTACATTATTGCGTATAACATTTTCTACATATTGTTTAGTAAAAACGTTTTGTAAGGCAGTAATACGTAATATATCAGACAGATTATAGTTTTCCATACCTTGATAGATGTTTGGCAAAATAAATATGCTATTTATACATTCGGTATGTATTTTATTGCTATCAAAGGTCATTAGTTTAGCAAAGTCATCTTGTCCGTGGATGATGATACAATATCCTTGATGTATTTTTTCGTAATATAATTGATATAAAGTTTCTTTATCTTGAAAGGTTTTATATTTTAAGCAGTCCTCATCTATATCATTATAGATGAGGACATAATTGTCATTGGTTTTAATAAAATCTTTTGGTATAGGTTCTAAGCTTACGTAAATCATCTAAACAAATATATTTCTTGGTAAAGGAATTTAACGATTTCATAGGTCAGTTCTTTGTAAGAAAGCCCATATTTATCTTTAATATCAAAAATTTTTTTAAGTATTTCTTCTTTATTTTTTTCAAATAGTTGTTCAATATCTTGTGTTTGAACAGTTTTAAGAGCTTGTGTTTGTTGCATAGTTAGTGAATGGTTAAATAGTCTTTTGTTTCAATATAACAACCTTCTACGATATTACCTTCTGCAATATAATCTTTTAATTTATTTTTGTCAATAGTATAAGAAACTTTTTTGAAGTTATCAGGTATGTTGTTTTCATCAGTAATGATAATACTATAAGATTGTCTTTGTGAGATAGTATATAGTATAACACCATCTTCATCAGTAATATATTTGATATTTTCTTGTTTAACTGCTTGAAGCATTAAGTCTTTGAGAAAATCTATTTTGTGTTGAGTATTGTTTATTTTACTTTTGTATTTGTCTATAATATTTTTGTACTCGTCTATATCTTTTTCCAAGTGTTTGATAACGTAATAGATATTAAACACTTTATTTTGTAAAAGATTTGTAATAAGTTTCTTATCTTCTTCGTTAAAATCTTTTTGCAGGTTAATTTCTTTTAGGGCTTCTAAGATTTCTTTGGTAGTCATAAGATTTGTACTTTTAGGTTAGTAATACAATAGCATTAAAAGGAGCATATATTTTATGTGCATAGATAGTATGCACTATATTGTCTTGTTTGTGAAAGGTATCTAATAGAGCTTTCACCAAGTTATCTATATCAGGCTTTTTCTTATGAGGCGTATAGTATAGTTCATTTTTCTTTTTATTAGATAGGCTTTGTGGTACTTGTAATAGGAACACTACTTTAAGTACCTCATTAGCTATGTATTTACCTTCTATGCTATTACGTAGTAAATCTTTATAGGCATAGTATTCTATTACGCATTTACGCTTTTTCCAAGCATCTGCTTTTGTACGTCTGACATACCCTTTGGGACTTATGTATAATATACATAAGTCCTCAAAAGGATATGGTACTATGTTTTTAATAACAGATATTATTTGCTCTTCCAAGTGTATAATATAGTATGTTTAATATTCTAACAAATTTAGTAAGTTAAAGATTTCTCTATCGCAGTTTTCGTGTTGTTTTACTTTCTCTATAAGTTCCTCTAAATCTATTGATTTTTTAAGTTTTTTCCCTGATATTTTGTAATAATATTCTCTCATTATTTTTGTAAATTCATCTGTTTTATTACGTATTATCCAAAAATGAGTATCTATATAATTACAAAAAAGTTCTATTGTGTCTTCAAGTTTGTCTATAACAGATATAGCTTCAAGGAATATTCTATCATATACAAAAGCTACTATGTCCCCATTATCGGGGTCAATATCTAATTCTTCCATAGTTTCTTTGTATTCGTATGCAAGCTCTTCGCCTGATGAATTTGGATAGGCTTGCAAATATATTTCTATTGCTTTTGCTATATCTAAAATACCCAAAGGACAATAAGCAGATAAAAACCTTTCCATTTCAATGTTGTGGTTGTAGTGCATAGTTAAATGATTAAATAAAATTTTTTATCTCTAATATTTTAAGATACAAGGTAATAAGTGCCTTTATTAAGGTTTATTATAGTATAATTATTTATTTCATTATTTATTGCTTGTTCCCAATCTATTGCAGAATAAATATTTGGGTATTGTTTTTCTAACTTATTTAATATAGAAATTCCTTTGAAAGTATATTGTATGTAACTTTCTATATCGTTTTCATCTACAAACTCGTCGTAGTAATGATAACAACCTATTGTATCTAAATCTTCTATAAGTTCTTTACATTCTTCATAGAATTTATTGTATGCTAAATCTATAAGGTCTTGTGTTGTAAAGTTATGACCATATATATCTATATCTTTGTACTTTTCATTTTCTTCCAATAATGTTTCTATCTTTTCAAATAGCTCTTGGTATATTTCATCAAAAAGTTCTTGTTGTCTGATAGTCATAATTTTACAATTTTCTTTTTTCTATCTTATTATTTTTTTTGGCAGTCACTAACCCTTCTTTCAAAGGTTCAACATCTTGATAAAACTTTGGATTATTTCTCATTATATTTTATTCTAATGTCTAAGTTCTTTAACAAGTTTATTACATCTTCATCTATTGTTGCTATATTATCAAACAAAACAATAAGTATTTGGTCTAACAAACTTATTTTTATTTTCTCATCAACAATACCAATGTCTATATTTTTCTGCAAAGCATATTCTTTAAGTAGTTTGACAAGTAGTTTGTAATCTTTTATACAAACCAAATCTTCATTTATTTCAAAGCAATTTTTTATTTCACTGCCAAGATATTTTTCTGCTCTTGAAATGAGCATATCATAAATAAATACTATGGGCGATATAAATTTATCTGTTTGAAAATAGGCTTCTATAAAATCTATTATATCTTTATTTGTACAATCTTCCCAAATTGCTATTGCCCTGGAGATGTGTTTTGATTTTATACCTGTATAAGATTCATAAAATTTTAAGACTTTTTCTCCAATCATAAATAGATAGGATTAGCATAAATTTCTACATACTTTTTATCTTTGTCAAAATTCCCTTTTATTCTTATTTTCAAAGAATAAGGAATTTGTATGAGTGGTTGTATAATATCTATGTTTTCATTGTATCTATAAAGCAAATACTTTTTATGTATGCTTTCTAATTGTTTGTATTTTACAATATTATCAAGGGCTTGTATAGCTTTTTCATCTTCCACAGGTATAGTATAATTCATACGTTTTATAGGGCTTGCTATACCATTTTCTATTTCCCACCTATACACTTTATTAGGATATAGATTATAGTATCTGCTATTAGTAGTTACAGCAACATATACTCTTTGAGTTTCATTGCTTTTATCTGCCAAGAAAAAATACTCATAGTTCATACTTCTGTAAGGCAAGTAATGTTTTTAAGTCTTCTACTCTATAAGAATCTTCATTTGTTAATAGTTTTTGAAGCATATCTCGTTTTTTTACTTTAAGTCTTGTATGTTCCTTTGAACCTACAATTTCTATACAATCTGATAATTTTTCTCCTAATTTTATTTTAGCATTCCACAAGACTTCTGAATATAGAAAATTGATAATATCTATATTAGCAATATCTTTTTCCCAAGATAACATATAAGTTTGCAAAAAAACTGAAAGACTTTTATATTTAGCGAAAGAAAGTTTTTCGTAAATGTATAAAGCTCTTTTTATTTCTTTTATAGAGGTATTTGTAATATCCTCATAAAAGCTGATAACTTCTTTTAAGTTTTCTTTCATATCCAAAATTTTGCTTTAATTAAATTACAAAGTTTTTGTTTAAATTCTTTTTGTTCTTGCGACAAGAGTTTTGCTTTATAGAGTAAATATTCAGGATTTACTTTGTCTTCGTTTACTGCTTGCATTAAAGCTATAATAATTTCATAATTTTCTTCTTCCAAATAAGGGCTATTATAGATAGCCCTTATTTGATAATATAAATCCTTTGCCATATCGTAGTTAAAATGGCAAGTCGTCTTCTTTGTCTGTTTCTTTTGGTGGGACATATAAATCTTCTTTTAATGTAAAATGGTCTTTAAAGGTTTTATAAGCACCATACAATTTATCATTATTAACACTTATAGCTACTAATGAATAGTAAGTGTTTTTAACAATTTTACTATCTGCTTTTTCTTCTACAATATCAAACGTCGCAAGTAAAGAAACTTTATCTTGTTTTAGTCTAATATTTTCAATAACATCAAATAAATCAGGGTTATGACATATTAGATTGATATAAGTCATAGGTCTTTGAACATAGTTCCCTGACTTATCTTTATAGTTATTGTTAATACCAATGGAAAAGCTTAGCACTTCTTTTCCAAATTTGGTTTTAATTCTTTTAGGTTGTGTATAAACCTTACCTTCTAAAAAAGCGACTTTCATTTTTTGTAATCATTTTGGTTAATAATTTTTATATCTGCAATATCTCTGCATATATCAGAACAAATAATATGGCAGTTGTCTAAATTAGACATTGATATATTTGACTTGACAATAAAAGAGTTATCTATTTTATTACGAGTACAAGTATAAAGTGTATTATTGAATATATAGATTTTACCATTAGATATTATGTTATTTATCAAAACTGCTTCGCACAAATTAGATAAATAAATATCAGATTGTTCTATATCACATTTATAGGCATATGAATTATGTATCTTGCTATCTTTTTTTACTACACATTCTTTTACATCAGAGTCATACACATTACTATATTCAATTTTGCTATGGTATATTTGACTATTTAAGGAACTTGTTTCGTATATTTCACTTCTAAATAAAAAGCTATTGCTTGCATTAACATTAGTTAAATAACTATGCAATACTTTTGACTGAAATAAATTACAAATACTTATATCAGAGGATATAATAGTGCAAGCAAATGTACAAGCAAATGTTGAGCCTGTACCTTTAATATTGCTATCAATGATAAGACTATTGCCTGATACACTTACTTCTCCTTCTACTATGCTATCCTCAAATATCCAGCTATCATCTACTTTTGATAGCGTATATTCATTTGTTACCAATCCACCTAAATCGCCTTTTTTAATGCCAATGCTATCTATATCTTTTAGGGCGACTATTCTGAAATAGTCGCCTTCTTTAACAAGTTCGTATTTCATTAGAAAGGAAGTTCAGTTTTTTCTTTTTTAATACTTGGATATTCGTATATTATTTTTTCATATAATACTATACTTAAAGAAAAGTATTCTGTATCTATATCTTTAAGTACATTATCTAATACATCTTGAAAATAATAAATAGGTATATTGTTTTCAAGATTATCTTTTACTTTATTCATTACAAGAACATCATTGGTATCGTGTAACAAATAGTATATCATACACATTAGATATATTTCCTCATCAGATTTAGATTTTTTGTTTTTAATAATATTGTATAAATCTAAAACTGACATATGAATAACAGCATTTTTTTTTACTTTTATATCCATATTAAACAAGTGTCTTCACAAACAATTCACAAAATTGTTCTGCAAACATAATTCTCTAAAATAGTTAGTAAGTTTTACATTTTTATTGATATGCGTAGATATGTCTGTTGTTTTCATAAAGCAAGTAAAGTCTTGCAAGAAATCAAATATTGTTCTTACACCATTTTTGCTTTTGAAAGGATTATCTTTGTTATCACCATATCTTGCGGCTTTAAGCAAGATACTGCTATCAATTACGTGTTTGCTGGTATGGGTTCTTTTAAGCAAATCGCCTAATATTTCTTTCTCTTGTGTAGCTGTTACTACTTTTGAACTTAACAGCTCTATGTATCTTTGACTATTTACTACACTTTCTTCCACGGCAAATTTATTCAGAAACATATACACAAATCTTTCTAAACCATATTTTCGGTTTAGTTTAGATTTGTTTTCTATAATGTTTTCTTGAATAACAAGCCCATTAGAGCATACTTGTATTTCTTCTGCTACACAAGCATTGATTTCCAAACTTGTATTATTTTTGTATTCAAAAGTAAATATAGATTTCATTACCCCCTTATCAGTAATATAATCAGGGTATTTACTTTCTATTTGAAATTTAGGTATTACTACGCTAAATTCTTTTTCCTCTTTATTTTGATTTAATATAATTGCGTTAGAATGGTATATATCCATTTCATATTTCCCTATCCTTTCATTAGCTTCTTTAAGCAAGTTAATAATATGATTGATATGAGGTAATTTCCCTTCTACATCAGGTACTTTTATTACTTCTTCTGAAAGGATATGTTCAGATATTTTCTTGCATTTACCTGTAATACTAAATAATTCTTGCATCATAAATTTTTTAAGTTTAGTTGGGTAAGATTAACGAACTATCTATGAGTTCAAATATAGTATCTTCATAAGCCATTTTGTATCCAAGTATTTTGAAATATACTTTATTAAGGTCTTCTCTAAAAGAAATATCAGTGCAAATATAATATTGTTTCAAAGAAAACAAATCTTTTACTAAAATACTTTTTCTATAAGTATCAGTAAGATATTCAATTTTATAGTCTAAAACCTCCTTTCGTACTTTGACAAAAAGAGGTAGTCTTTTTCTTATTTCTTCATAGTAAGTTTTGTTTTCGTTCATATTAAATTAACGTAATCTTGCAACTCACGTTACAATTAAGATATAAAACATCTTCTTCTTGTTCTTGATACAAAAGTTTAACTAAAATCACAACCTTAATTTTTTAATAAAGATAAAATCTTGTTTTCTATATCTTTGCTTATAGTATATTTCTTTTTCAGTTCATTTATGCTTATCTTCTTCTCTTTCATATATTCTACTGCTTTACCTATCTTGTCTTCTGTCAAAATAGGTTTATCGTTTCTATCATGAGTATTAGTATAATCACTATCTTTGTTATCATCTAACAAAAATAATGAACCGAGAGCATATTTTCTTGCATAACTTGACGATGCTCCTGTTATTTGACTTGCGTCCATACCCTTTTTATTTTCTTCCTCTCTTGCATATGCAATACTTTCTATCTTTGCACCATCTTCTACATCAACAAGTATAGCGGTGCTTTTAACATAATATCTATCACCTATTAAAACTATTTCATCAGACAAATACAAAGATAGTTTGTATTCGTCTAAATACTTTTTTACTTCTTCAAATATGTCTTCCAAAGACCTGTAATTATATTTCCCAAAACTATTGTATTGCGTTTTAGGAACTTTTATTTTACTTTGAATTTCAGATAATTTTTTGTAAATCATATAAGTATAGTTTTCTTGATATTTTTACTTTTTCCAGAAATTTAATTATTTTCTTTTCAAGCCTTTTAGCTTTATTATACTCTTCTGCTTGTCTATATCTTGCAAGCTCAAAAGAACAATCAATAATAAAATATTCTATTAGTTCATCAAAATCATCTACATATATTAGCTTCTCTAATATTTTCATTCTTTTTGAAATGGACACTTTGCTTTTTTTCATAAATGTAAAATTTTAATAAGGTTTATATTTCAATAGTTCGGGACAATATTGAGCTATTGCCCAACTATCTTCTACCCAGTTATACTTATTTTTGTCTAAATATTCAGGACAATATTTAGCAACATAAGAACTATATTCTTTCCAATTATATTTATCCTTATCAAAATGCTTGGGACAATATTGAGCAACTACCCAACTATGTTCTTCCCAATTATATTTATCCTTATCAAAATATTGAGGACAATATTGGGCTATTGCCCAACTATGTTCTTTCCAATTATATCTGTCCTTATCAAAATATTCGGGACAAAATTGAGCTATTGCCCAACTATGTTCTTTCCAATTATATCTGTCCTTATCAAAATATTGAGGACAAAATTGGGGTATTGCCCAACTATGTTCTTTCCAATTATATCTGTCCTTATCAAAATATTGAGGACAATATTGGGCTATTGCCCAACTATGTTCTTCCCAATTATATTTGTCCTTATCAAAATATTGAGGACAAAATTGAGCTATATAACGACTATGTTTTTCCCAATTGTATCTATCTTTGTCCAAATATTCGGGACAAAATTCAGAAACATAACAACTATATCTGTTCCAATCAAATATCCCGTTTTCTATTTCAAAAGCTATAATATCGTAATCCGAATGTTCATACAACCATTCGTATTGCTCACCGAGTTCTCTAAATAATTTGAGAACGTCAGCTCTTCCATTTATAAAATGCTTTAAAT